>Ga0222712_10003414_pt1 | contig 17321 bp, 11 predicted proteins | sample C33_657DmetaG_FD_165043 | JGI IMG/M metagenome (GOLD analysis project Ga0222712, IMG submission 165043) | Estuarine water microbial communities from San Francisco Bay, California, United States - C33_657D | ecosystem: Environmental > Aquatic > Marine > Unclassified | place: USA: California...
AAGTAGATTTACCACTATCTCTGTATTTAAAGAGGAAATCATAAATTTTTCGGATGCATCCAAATCTAACGACAGCATTATGCGATTTGCCAACGGAACGATTGCGGTGCGTAAAATTTCTATTCCTGCTATTGCAAAAGGAAGTCAGGTTTTTCTTGATGTTACCGAGCAATCTAATGGCGATGCATATGACCGAACTGGATCGGTATTTATTATTCCGATGCAAAAAAGCAAGTCTTTTTTTGAGGGGCTACAAAATGGCGTTAAAGCCTTACCTATTTATGATAATGGAAATGGCAAATTGTATCAAGGAATTGTAGCTACTGAAACCTATACTCCTTTATTGGAATTAATGCGCTTTTTTACTCCGTTTGGAATTAAACAATACAATACCATTACGCTGAAAGATAAAACATGGGAAGACCGGGTGAGTTACAGACAAGATGTTTCGGAATTGACGGCAGCCATGAGCAACCAAGAAGTTTACATTGGAACATTTATAGGAAATTATGACAAAGGCGGACATAAAGTAAGTGTGAACCTAACCATTCATCCGGAGGAAGAAGTTACAATTGCAAAGCCTTCGGAAGTTATTCCGTTGTTTAATACTAATAATGTTATGGAAATGGCAGGGCAAGAATACGGCACTTTATTTAGCTCAAACAAAGGATTGGAAGTAACATTTAATCTTGAAAAAGACTTAAAAAATGCCCGTATTCGTTACATCACCACGGGACATGGAGGTTGGGAAAACGGAGATGAATTTGTACCAAAAAGAAATTCCATTTATTTAGACGGGAAAGAGGTATTTCATTTTACGCCATGGCGAGAAGATTGCGGTTCGTATCGTTTGTATAATCCGGCTTCAGGGAATTTTCCTAACGGATTATCGTCTTCTGATTACAGTCGTTCCAATTGGTGCCCGGGGACTATGACCAATCCGGTTTACATAGAATTAGAAGATTTAAAAGCCGGCTCACATACAATTCAAGTGAAAATTCCGCAAGGTGCTAACGAAGGTCCAAGTTTTAGTTCTTGGAATGTTTCGGGGGTGTTACTTGGTAATTAAAAAAACCTACAATTTTCATTGTAGGTTTTAATCTTATTTAATTGATCCAATAATATCGTATTTGGTAATTATGTGGTGTTTCCCATTATCTAAATCTACCAAAACTGCTTGATTGTCTTTAGTAAATAATTTAGAAACTTCTTCAATTGGAGTTCCTAATTTTACAACAGGATATGGTTTACCCATAACCTCACGAATTGGTTTGTCGGCCACATTTTTATCTGTAACATAACTTTGAAATAAATCGGTTTCATCTACAGAACCTACAAACCCTGTAATATCAATCACCGGAATTTGAGAGATTTTGTATTTACGCATTCTATCAATTGCGTGTGAAACCAATTCCTCAGTTCGAGCAATAATCAATGGCTTGTCAATATGTTCTTTAATTACATCTTCGGCTTTAGTAACTTCTTCATCTAAAAATCCTCTTTCACGCATCCAATCGTCGTTAAACATTTTTCCAACATAACGACTTCCTGAATCGTGAAATAAAACTACTACTACATCGTCTTTAGTGAAATGCTCTTTTAATTGATGTAATCCTTTTACACAAGATCCTGCAGAATTACCTACAAAAATTCCTTCTTCCAAAGCAATTTTACGTGTATAAACAGCTGCATCTTTATCAGTTACTTTAGTAAAGCCATCAATAACTGAAAAATTTACATTTTCTGGAAGGATATCTTCACCTATTCCTTCAGTTATATAAGAATAGATTTCGTTTTCGTCAAATATCCCTGTTTCATGGTATTTTTTAAAAACAGAACCGTAAGTATCAATTCCCCAAATTTTAATATTTGGATTTTTTTCTTTTAAATATTTCCCAATTCCTGAGATAGTACCTCCTGTACCAACACCAACCACAAAATGAGTAATCTTTCCTTCGGTTTGTTCCCAAATTTCGGGACCTGTTTGTTGGTAATGCGCTAAGGCATTACTTGGATTATCGTATTGGTTAACATACCAAGAATTTGGAATTTCAGTCCCTAATCTTTTGGAAACCGAATAATAGGAACGCGGATCTGTTGGTTCAACATCCGTTGGGCAAACAATCACTTTTGCTCCAACAGCACGAAGAATATCCATTTTTTCTTTGGATTGCTTGTCTGTGATTACGAAAATACATTTGTATCCTTTTACAATGGCTGCAAGTGCTAATCCCATTCCGGTATTACCTGAAGTTCCTTCAATTATGGTTCCGCCTGGTTTTAATCGTCCATCAGCTTCGGCATCTTCAACCATTTTTAGAGCCATACGGTCTTTGGTAGAGTTTCCTGGATTGAAGGTTTCTACTTTTGCAAGTACCAAAGCATCAATTCCTTCAACTACTTTGTTTAGCTTAACTAATGGAGTATTACCAATAGTTCCTAATATATTTTCAGAATAATTCATAATGTCTGTTTAATTTAGCAAAGATATTGATAAATAAGTGGTTTTGCAATACTGCAAAATTTATCTAAATGATTGCTGATAACCCTGATGGGAGTGGCATCCTTTTTCTCTAAGAAAAAGATTGAACGGACAGCAGGAATTCAGTTTACTAAAATGCCGAAAGTTTAGGTTTCAAAAAAAATTATTGGAAGAAATTCCAAACTAATCCAAATCGAATCATGAAATCATGAAAGGGAAGATTTGGTGCCGAATAAAACTTATTTCCGGTCATAGAGGAATTAAAGTGCTCAGCTTTAAGGAAAATTCGAGTTTGTTTTACTCGAGCATTTACAAAGAAATCAAGCATTGGGAAATTACCAATTTGCTTATCTTTTTGAACAAAAAACTCTCCTAAGATTGGATTGTAATCGTTGGCATAATATTTAGAAAAATAGTTGATTGTGATACCGGTTTGAATAAACATGGCTCTTTTGAACACATAATCGGAGTAATAAAGCGAATTGCGTAAGGTAATTTGTGGTACATTAAGAATGGTGTCTTTTTGATCTACCTTTTGGAATAGAAAAGTATTATCTAATCCCCATTTTTTATACTTGAATTCTCGGGCAATTTTAAATGAAACATAATTGATGCTTCCTGAGTATTGCTGTGGAGTTACCAATTGCTGATTTACTTGATTTTTAGTGTCTTGAAAAAATAGGTGGTCATTTAAATTTGTGAATTGCACCGAGGCATTTACCCATTGTGTACTAGCGTTTACAGATAAATTATTAATCTTTTCGTTTTTAAAACTGTTATACCAATTGTAATTCTCGTAAGAACTTTGGTTTAAAATGTAGTTATTATTTGGTGACTTGCTTATATTTTGATACTGAAAAGAAAGGCTATTTTTTGGGTTGATTGTGTAGGTTAAATTAGCATCTAAATTACGAAGTGGTTGTGTCGAAATAGAATTTGATAAAACTACCGTTCCGTTAAATTTATTTTTTCTGTAATCGTATTGCCCGCCTATAGTGTTAATAACGGCTTGCAATTGACCAGGTATAATTATATTTCCTACTGTTTTATCAATTCCTGAAAATGACTTATAAATAAAATTTTCTACAAAAAATTGAAATTTACCTAATGCTTTATTTTCATAGATTGCTCCTATTTTATTATATAATTTATCATAAAAAGTTTGATCATTAATATTTGAATTTAAAGATGCCGCTCCAAATCTATTAAATGGAGATCCATTAATTCCGATGGTTGAACTTATTGTAGCTTGGTTGAATTCGAAAACCTTATGTTCGTAGTTTAATTGATTTGTAATCAATAGATTATTTTGATGATCTTTTGAATTAATTCGAAATGTTTGATCAATAAATACACGTTTCCCTTTTAAGAAAGATTTAGCATCTATCAAAAATACTTGTAATCTTGGTCGATTATCATATAAAGGATCATTATCGTCAAAATATTCTGGCTGAGTTAATCCACCATTTTCACCATTTAATAAATCTTGACCGGTAAAATGAAAGTTAAATCCGTAGCGATTGTCTTTAGTAATATAACTTGTGGTAAACCTAAAATTACCAGTACTAGATAATTGATTAATGTATTTACCTATAGAACGCAAACCCTTAAAAGCAATTGAAAAATTTAAATTTTTGGATGTGTTTAAAGTAATTAAAGCGTCTACATTTTGACCTTGCTCCATTACGCTTTTATAATATAGTTCTGTTAATGGTGTTGCAACTGAATAATAATTAATATCGTTGGCTTCAATATAATTCATGTGTTTTGCCTTATACCCAAATTCAGGAAAGGGAGAAAAATTAGTTAAACCAAAATCTAAAGTTGTATAGGTTTGTCCTTCATTAGGAAAAGGCATTAAACCAAATAAATCCTTACGAAGGAAATTTAATTCGTAATCTTTTTTTATTGATAAAGTAGTATCTAAAATGATAGTATCTCTTTCAATTGAATAAATTTTGTAAGAAGTTATTGGAGCTTTTTGAGCTTTTTCTTTGGCTCTTTGTGCTTGTGTTTTAATTAAGCTTTTAGGCTTATCCGTAATTTCTTTTTCTTGTGAAAAAAGATTTAAGGACAACACCAACATTAGAATAGAAAATAAAACTCTCATAGCTTATTGAAAGGGACAAAAATAAGGAAAGTTTATAAAGTAAATCATAAAATAAAGGTAAAAAAAAGACCGCCTTAAGGCGGTCTTTAATTTATATACAAAATATATAACTCTTAGTTTGGAGCACCAGGTACCCAGAAAGGAGTTAAAGTATTTAATGCAAAAGGATCTGTTGGAGACATTGCAGGTACATTAGCACTGTTTGCAACATACTCAGAAACTGGATAAACCAAACGGTATGGTTTTCTAGTTTGAGTTGCGTTAGAAGAAAGTGGAGTCAATGGGAAACCAGTTCTTGTGTAATCAATATAAGATTCAATACCGTTAATACCCATTAAAGCTACCCATTTTTGATACATAATAGCATGTAATTTTTGAGTATTTGTACCAGCCCAACCAAAGTTTGGTTTAGCATTAATAGATGCTATATAAGTACCAATTGTAGCATTTCTAAATAAGAAACTATCAGTAATACCTTGCTCAAATAAAGTTTGACCTCCTGAGAATAAAGATGGATATCTAACAGCTGCTTCAGCTTGTAAGAAACATGACTCAGAAAAAGTCATGATAAATCCATCAACACCAAAGAAATCTTCTGGGTATCCAAGAGCAGTTCCTGCAAAAATTCCAGCTTGATCATACGGATTAATATGTCCAAGTGCACCTAATCTAGATGGAGGACCAGGTATTGCAGTGGTAGGTCCAGCAACATCAACACTAGATGAACCTTGATTTACAGCTCTTCTAGGACCAACAGCACCACCTTGAATACCACCTGTAAAAATACGACCAGAACGAGGATCTGTAAGGTTTGGATAATTTACACCTGAACCTGCAATAATTTCTTGAGAACCAGCAGTAGGATAGTTAGTTGTAGCATAACTTTGTAAAGATTTCCAAGCATGTCCAGACATTGCAATGAAAGTTCTGTTTTGAACATTTGATTGATCTGTATTGTAGAAATAGTTACTAATCATTGGAGTTAAATTATCAGCGGTAGCTCCACTAAATCCTGGATTGATGCTTACATTACCTGATAAGAAAGGACCGGCAGCTATTGCAGCTAATTTAGAATCTCTGTAAGTAGCTTTAGCTCCAGTACATTCAGACATACGTAAACATAATCTTAATTGAACAGTGTTAGCAAATTCAGTCCATTTAGTCATGTCACCTTCAAGCATTACATCATAAGGAGCAATATCCTCAACATTAGCAGGAGCATTAGCAATTAAGTTTCTTGCTTCTTCTAATTGTGTAATTAAACTTTGGTAAATTGCATAATCATCATCATACTTTGGGGTAACATTGGCATTACCTTTCCAAGCTTCAGAATAAGGAACATTACCATATAAATCTACTAAATACTGAGTATAAAAAGATTTACAGATTTTAGCTGCAGCTACATAATTATCGTAAGTTCCATCAGGATTTGGATAATCAATAATAGCTTGGTAATTTTTTAATTCTCTAAATAGACCATCCCAAATAGATGCATAAAAACCGTTATCTAAATTTAATTGTAACTCTTTATCAAATCCATTTCCAAAAGACTGTACATTTCTTGTCCATGAATTCATAAATACGTTACCTAATTGGTTCATACTTCCAACTTGTACTCTGTAAGTAGAAACTTGTGCACCTGGCAAAAGTTTACTTGGAGTAGCTTTGTCGAAGGTTAATTGATTTGGACTTTCATTAACATCCAAATACTGATCGCACGATAAGAAAGCTAATGCTAATATCGGCACTAAAAATTTTAATTTTTTCATTTTCTTTTATTTTTTAGAATGTTAAATTCATAGTAAACCCGAAAGTTCTTGTACTTGGATACTGACCAATGTTGATAATACCTTGAGCATTTCCAGTAGTATTAGAAGATTCAGGATCAGCATAACCACGATTTTCAATACCATTATTAGCTTTTAATAATGAACCATCAGCTAAGAAAATAAATGGGTTTCTTGCATTAATTCCAATTCTGAAAGATTCTAATCCTGCTTTTTCAATTAATTTTTTAGGTAAGCTGTAGCTTAATGCTAACTCTCTAATTTTAAGAGCAGCAGCATCAATTACATTCGCTTCTCCAACTGCTCTATATGTAGTCGTAAAGTAATTTAATACTCCTACAGTACTTGCATCACTAGCAACAGGAGTAGTGTTTACTGCACCAGTTGTCGTAACAGAACCAGGAACAACAATTCCTTGAGATCTATCAAATCCAGCTGTATCCATATCGCCTCCAGTAAATAACAATAAGTTTCTAGCAAAAGAGTATGCAGATGCACCAACTCTTAAATCAGCAACAGCAGTTAATCTAAATCCTTTGTATTCGAAAGAGTTAGTTAAACCAAGGATATAATCTGGCACCCCTTTTCCTAATTTTTGGAAAGTAGAAGTTCTTTGAGGAACCCCATTGGCATCAACAATAATATTACCTGCACCGTCTCTTACAAAAGCAGTACCTTTAATCAATGGGAACTCTTCTCCTACTTCAGCAAAAATACCTACTTGAGTGTTAGATTGTAAATTCACACTTGTAGCACCTGCAGCCAAAGCAACAACTTTAGTTTTGTATGTAGTATAGTTAGTTCTTATATCCCATTTAAAATTATTTGTTTTAATTGGAGTAAATCCTAAATCAATTTCAAAACCTTTGTTTTCTAATTCCCCAACATTTGTTAAAATAGAAGAGTTACCTGAAGCAGAAGAAGCAGTAGCTCTTGTGATCAAATCTTTAGTATTAGCAACATAATAAGAACCTTCTAAAGTAATTCTATCGTTAAAGAATCCTAATTGAGCACCTACCTCAAATGTGTTAACAAACTCAGGTTTGATGTTAGGATCTGTTGGAGCTCTATTGTATCCTAAAGCCGCTAAGTCACCAAAAGGAAAACCTTGTGGAATTGAAGTTAATTCATTTGTTTGATAAACACCAACAGCTGAAGTATTTCCAACAGAAGTATACGAAGCATTTAATTTAGCATAATTTAATACTTTGCTGTTTTTTAATGATTCGATTGCTTTAGTAGGAATAAATGAAACCCCTACAGATGGGTAGAAATAAGAGTTTTTAACTGCTGAGAATTGCTCTATACGAGCAGTAGCATTTAAAAACAAGTAGTTTTTGTAGTTTAAATCCGCATTCACAAATCCAGCTACGATTCTAGATTGAACGAATCTATTATCTAAAGTAGAAGGGTTAGCAGGATTTAATACATTATTAATGTGGTAGAAACCTGGTACATCTAAGTTAGATCCACCTTGAGAGGTAATTCTAAACATTCTATCTTGAATGTTGTTACCAAGGTTAAATTTCAACCCTAAATCTTTAGTTAACTCATAATCAAAGTTAACCAATAAGTCTCCATAAATATTTCTTGTAGAAGATTGATTAGCAAAGTAGCTAGATGTAGAAGCAGAACCTCCTAAAGCCTCATATGTTTCAGCATCTGCGCCATAATAAGTATATGGTGCTATACTGAAGGTTGTACCAATATTAGTAAATGCATCTCTATGAGATTGCGCATCAGTATTTCTAACTTGAACATTAGCTGTATAAGACAAGTCGATGTTCTTGTTCAATTTGTATCCTAATGAGATTACACCATTAATTGTGTTTGATCTTGCATCATTTCTAACAGCTTTAGTAATCCAGTATGGATTTTGAGCATACACAGTCCAGTGTCCTTCATTACCAGAATTTTTAAATCTTGATACAGGAACATTGGAAGCAGTTTGAATTAAATCATCAAATAAATCACTATCCGTTTCAGTAGTTGTTTGAGTGATATAGTTAATGTTACCATCAATACTAAATTTACCGAATTTTTTACCCGCTTTAAATAAGAATGAGTTTCTTACCAAATTATCTCCATCAACAACAAAATCTGTAGTTTGTCTGTTTACAGATAAGAAAGCATAAGAATCTTCTCCACCTACATTAAAGTTAAATCCATTTTGGTAAACAGTTCCAGTTTGAAAGAATTGTTTGATGTTATCTTCAATTGGTTTCCAATCTGTAAAAAAGAAGTTTCCATCTGCTTGAGGAAGACCAACAGGTACTTGTGCAGGGAATCCTGGCGTATTAAACGCAGGTCCCCAAGAACCATTTTCCCATGGAACAAATGTAGACAATACACCTGGTAAACTTGGATCATCAAATCCTGGATCTGAAGCCCAACCTTGTCCGTATTGCATTTGTCTTTCTGGAACAAAGTTTACGTTTTCAAAATCTACAGAAGAATTAAATCCAAATGTAAATTTGTCTTTCTTAGTTCCTTTTTTAGTTGTAACAATAATTACACCGTTCACCCCTTGCGCACCATACAATGCAGCACCTTGAGCACCTTTAACAATGTTTAAGTTCTCAATCACATCAGGAGGCAATTGACCTAATACAGTTGATGATGAAATAGCACCATCAATTACTACTAAAGCCTGGTTGTCTCCAGTAATTGTTCTGTTTCCTCTCAATACAATTCTTGTACCAGCATTAACACCTTGACTAGTTGTATTAACTTGCAAACCTGATACTTTACCAGCCAATGACTGAATAGCATTAGGGTTAGAAGCTTGTGTTAACTCTCTAGCTCCAATTTGTTTTTGAGCAGAAGTTACTTGGTCTTTGGTTCTTTTAATCCCCATAGCACCTGTAATTACTACATCTTCTAATACTTTAGAAGACTCTTTCAAAGTTACATTGTAACTATTAGCAGAACCTACAGTAACTGATTTTTTTTCATATCCAGAAAAAGATACTACTAAAACATCACCTGGTTTTGCTTTGATGGAATATTTTCCATCTAAATCAGCTGAAACGCCTTTTGCTGAACCTTTGATTACAACATTAGCGCCAGATAAAGGTAACTTACCATCGGTAATTGTACCTGTTACAGTTTTCTCTTGTGCAAACGAAAACTGCATTGATAACGCTACTAATAGCGTAAAAATCCATTTGAACTTCGATCTCATATTAATTTTTATTTGAGTTAGTTATCTCGCAAACTTCTTAATTATTTCTTAATTAAACAAATCTTTTTATTAAATATTTTATTTTTTTTATGATAATTTAAAATCGTTATCTAAATTTGAAGACCGTTTTAATTTTGTAATCCGCCTATTCATATTTGATTACAAACAAAAAGGTGCTTTTTTTATTCCTTTAATTTTATGTTAAATTTAAGATTTTCAAAATTTGAATTTGAATGCGGTACCGATGAAGCAGGTAGGGGATGCTTAGCCGGACCTGTTACTGCAGCTGCTGTTATTTTAACCAAGGATTTTAATTTAGAATTATTAAATGATTCAAAGAAGCTATCTGAAAAAACAAGAGAAAAACTAAAACCGTTTATTGAAGAGCTGTCTTTATCATTTGCAGTTACTCATTTAGGACCTAATATTATTGATGAAATAAATATATTAAATGCATCTATTAGAGCTATGCAAGAAAGCATATTAAAATTAAAACCTACTCCTAATTATATTATAGTTGACGGAAACCGATTTAAACCTGTTGAAAACATTCCTCATAGTACCATAATAAAGGGGGATTCAAAATTTATGAGCATCGCGGCGGCTTCGGTTTTAGCAAAAACCTACAGAGATGCTTATATGAATAAAATTCATGAGGAATTTCCAATGTACAATTGGAAGCAAAATAAGGGATACCCGACTAAGGAACACAGGGCTGCCATAAAAAAATATGGTCCCTGTAAATACCACCGAATGACTTTTAAATTATTGGAAGATTAATCTAAAAAAAAATCAACTTAAATTAAGGTGCATTCAAATTGATTAATAAAATGTTTTAGGATTTTTTCTTTCAATTCTTTCTCGTCAACTTTATCGATACCAAGTTCAACATTTAAAGAAGTAACTGCTTTACCTTTTATTCCACATGGAATAATATTGTCAAAATACCCTAAATCGGCATTTACATTTAAAGCAAAACCATGCATGGTAACCCAACGAGATGCCCGAACACCCATAGCGCATATTTTTCTAATAAAAGGCGTTCCAACTCCAAGCCAAACTCCTGTTTCACCTTGGCTTCTTTCACCTATTATATTATACTCTGCTAGAGTTAAAATTATAACCTCTTCTAGTAGGCGCAAATATTTATGAATATCGGGGAAAAAATTTTCAAGATCTAAAATAGGATATCCCACAATTTGACCAGGTCCGTGATATGTGATATCGCCTCCCCTATTTATTTTATAAAAGGTAGCCCCTTTTTCTTCTAATTTTTTTTCGGATAAAAGTAAATTTGAAAAATCACCACTTTTACCTAAAGTATAAACATGGGGATGTTCTACAAATAGAAAATAATTTGGAGTAGGTTTTTGCGATTCCTCTTTTCGGTTTTGAATTTTTACATCAACGATTTGTTGAAATAGCGTTTCTTGATACTCCCAAGTGGTTTTATAATCTTTTTTTTCTAAATCTTGAAAAATAATTTTTTTATTCATTTTTTCTTGTAAGCAAAAAGACTAATTTAAAAGAGCTTTGAGGAAAGTATTATTACGAATAATATTAAAATAATCCGTTTATTTCAGCATCAATACGATTAATAATGTTTCCTAAATCTTCAGGATTATTTAAGAAGTCGCAATTATCAACATCAATTATTAATAATTTGCCTTTAGTATAAGTAGTAATCCAAGCTTCATAACGCTCATTCAATCGACTTAAATAATCAATTGAGATTGAATTTTCATATTCTCTTCCTCTTTGGTGTATTTGCCCAACAAGATTAGGAATAGAACTTCTTAAATAAATTAACAAATCTGGAGCTTTTACCAAACTTTCCATTAGTTCAAATAGGGATTTATAATTTTCAAAATCTCTATTTGTCATCAATCCCATTGCATGAAGGTTTGGTGCAAAAATATGAGCATCTTCATAGATCGTTCTATCTTGAATAATTTTCTTTCCGCTTTCTCTAATTTGTAATACTTGACGAAAACGACTGTTTAAGAAATATATTTGCAAATTAAATGACCATCTTTCCATTTGATGGTAAAAATCATCTAAATAGGGATTGTCTACTACATCTTCAAAATGAGGTTCCCATTTAAAATGTTTAGCTAAAAGACGCGTTAAGGTTGTTTTTCCGGCGCCAATATTTCCTGCTACAGCTATATGCATTATGGTAAGTTTATTTTATAGTTTGTATTTCCTTCGTTGGTAAAAATAGATAAAATTTGGTCTTTGTAATAAAAATTTCTAAAGGATTTCTCAACAATATGAATTTTGGTTTGCTTATTGGTTATAAAATCTCTTACAAATAAAGCATTGTCTTTTAAAATCAATATTTTATTTGGTCCAATAATTTGATAGGCATCAGCCCTATCTAATTCATTTACTGTCCTAATTTTACCATACCTATCACAACTTAACCATTGTCCATAATTTGATATCCATTGAAAATAATTATAATCGGTTTGATAATAATTAATTTGTCCATTTATTGGTACACCGATTTCTTGATAGTATTTACTCTTTAAATCGTATAAAGCTAATTTTTGATCGACAGAGTTAAACAACCATAATTTATCTTGATCGGCAACTCCTACAGCAGTTATAACTATTGGCCTAGCTCGTTCGGATAAATTAATTCGATCTACTTCATTCATCTGATTATCGAGGACTAAAATGGTATTAAAATTTTCGTAAAATACAATTATTTTCAATGGATTTAGAATATCAACTTTTGTTATTTCTCCCAAAGAAAGATCTTGAAACTGCGTAGTACCCAGGCTACTTTTTTTTATTACTATATTATTTTTAATGTAGTAATAATTTTTATATCCGTCAAAACCAAAAAAATTATCAGCTTTTATAGAAATCGAATCTAAAGCCATTGGAATTATATCTTGGCTTGTAGCATTTGTTATAAAAACAAAAAAAAAGAAAAATATAAAATGTAGTTTTTTCATTAGGATGCTAAATTACATCAAACAATTTAAATTTTCAAAAAGCGTAGTTAAATATTTAACATACTTTTGTAACAAATTAAAAAATCAATCGTCATATTTGCTTTTGCAAATTCAAATAAAAAATTCAATATGAAAAAAATAGTTATATCATTTGTATTAATCTTATCATTTCTATCGTCTTATGCCCAAAAAGACTTTCAAGGTTTGGCAGTTTATGAATCAAAAACAAGTACATCCGACTTCAAAAAAAGATTTGAAGGCAACAAAGAAATGACTCCCGACATGCAGAAAATGATTGAAGAGCGAATGAAAAAAATGTTTGAAAAAACTTTTATATTAAATTTTGACAAACAAGCATCGATTTATAAAGAAGAAGAAAAGCTAGATAGCCCGGGCCAAGGTGGTGGAGGTGTGCGAGTAATGAGCTCATTTATGGGTGGTGGTGGAACTTATTACAAAAATGTAAAGGATAGAAATTACACAGTAGACAAGGAATTTATGGGAAAAGAATTTTTAATAAAAGATTCTTTAGTTACTTATAATTGGGTTATGGAAAGTGAATCAAGACAAATTGGTGGTTATACTTGTTATAAAGCAACAACTGTGATTCCGGCAAGTAAAACCGATTTTAGAAACTTCCGTCCAAAAAGAGAGGAAGACAAAAAGAAAGAAATCAATTCGGATTCTACAAAAACAGAAATCAAAGAAAAGAAAACCAACTTTATGGAAGATATAGAGTTGCCTAAAGAAATCACAGTTACAGCTTGGTACACTCCAGAAATTCCTGTAAACCAAGGTCCAGAAGGATACTGGGGATTACCTGGACTGATCCTTGAAGTGAACGACGGAAAGACTATTATTTTATGTTCAAAAGTTGTCTTAAATCCAAAAGATAAAGTAGAAATAAAAGCTTCAAATAACGGAAAAGCAATTTCTCAAAAAGATTATGACGAAACCGTAACAAAAAAAATGGAGGAATTCCGTCAAATGAACCAAGGCCAAGGCGGTGGAAGATCATTTGAAATGAGAATGAACCGTTAATTACAACAAAATATAATAGGAAGAATCTCCCAATAAGAGATTCTTCCTTTTTTTTTAAAATAGTTGTTAAACTATTTAATAAATAATGCGTCTAACAGCAATAAATTTAAAATTAGACTCACATTCTAAATAACAAATTATGAAAAAAAATATTTTCCTTTTATTACTTTTCACCTCTTTCATTTCATTTGCTCAAAACATTCGATTTGAAGGTGTTGTAACCGAAGGAGGTAATGCACCCCTTGAAATGGCGAATATAATGGCGCTTAATACCTCCACTAAAGCAATGGATGCTTATGCAATTACAAATAATAAAGGGAAATTTGTATTAAACTTGAAGAAAAACACTTCCTATGTGATTAAACTTACCTTCATAGGAATGCAAAATAAAGAGATCAATATTACTACCAAAGAGGAAAATATTATTCAAAACATTTCAATGAATTCGGGAGGTATTGAACTTAACGATGTTGAAATTGTAAGAGAAATGCCAGTTTCAATTAAAGGGGATACTATTGTTTATAATGCAGATTCATTTAAATCAGGAACGGAAAGAAAACTAGAGGATGTATTAAAAAAACTTCCTGGAGTTGAAGTAAATGCTGATGGCGAGGTTGAAGTTGAAGGGAAAAAAGTCACCAAATTAATGGTAGAAGGGAAAGATTTTTTTGATGGCGATACCAAACTTGGCGTAAAAAATATTCCCTCTGATGCTATTGATAAAATTCAAGTATTGCGAAATTATAATGAAAATTCTATCCTAAAAGGTGTTGAAAACAACCAAGATAATGTTGCAATGAACATTAAATTAAAGTCCGGTAAAAAGAACTTTTGGTTTGGTGACATTAATGCTGGTGGAGGTTTTGACGATACTAATAAATTTGATCGTTATTTAATTAATCCAAAATTATTTTATTACAATCCAAAATACAGTATAAACATTATTAGTAATTTTAATAACATCGGAGAATTGCCTTTGACTGTTCAAGATTATTTCAAAATGACTGGAGGATTTAGGGGAATGATGAGAAAAGGAGGAAGTTCCTTTAATGTAGCATCTAATGACTTAGGGATTGGTGCCTTAAGAAATAATAGAGCCAAAGAAATTGAAACGAAATTTGGGGCAACCAACTTTGCATACAATCCTTCTGCATCATGGAATATTAGTGGATTTGGAATACTTTCAGCATCAACAACCGATTTAGAAACTAAAACACAAACGAACATATTAAAACCTAATTCATCTCAAATTGCTTCAACAGAAAAACGAAATGAAATAGCGCATCAAAAAAGTAATTTAGGCTTATTTAAATTAAGCACAATTTATAAACCTAACACCAATTTTCAATTGGATTATGATATATTAACGAAAATTTCTAAACAAGACGAAGAAAATGAATTAACAAGAGAATCAATAGTATTAAATAATTCATTAAGCGAGGAAATTTTTACCAATAAAACCCAAAACCCTACTTCAATTAATCAAAATTTGAGTCTTTATTATACTCAAAATGAAAAGAATATTTATGCTTTTGAAATGCAACATTTGTTTCAAGAGGAAGATCCATTTTATAACGCTAATTTACTTACACAACCTTTTAGTTTAGCTGGATATGCGTCTGGACAAAATAGAAATGACATCAATCAAAATCGATTTGTAAAAACAAATAAAACGGATGCGAAATTTGATTATTATTATTTAATTACTCCAAAAACGAATATCAATCTAACTATTGGAACCACCTATTCTTACCAAAGTTTTGATTCATCCATTTATCAAATATTAGACAATGGAAACACAAATAATTTATCAAATAGTGAAAATACAAATGAGGTAAATTATAACTTTAATGATTCTTTTGTTGGATTGCATTATAAAATTCTTACCGGAAAATTTACCTTTACTCCTGGGGTAAGTCTTCATTCTTATAACATGACCAACAATCAATTAGGTTCAAGTTTTAATTTAAAGTTTTTTAGAATATTGCCTGATTTCTTAGCAATTTATCAAATCAAGAAAGCAGAATCTTTAACATATAACTATGCACTAACAAATAATTTTACTGATATAAATAAGTTAGCAGAAGGATATATTTTAAATGGCTATAACAGTTTGTCTAGAGGTTTTAGAGGGCTTGAAAATGCAACTCAAACCACACATTCTTTACGCTATTTTAAATACAACATGTTTAATTTTGAAAATATCTCTGCGTTTGCGAGCTATTCAAAAACGGTTGACGCTGTTAAATCGAGTTCGATATTTAATGGAGTAAACCAAACCTCTTCCCCATTTAATTCAAATTTTGCAGACGAAACTATTTCGGGATTTGGAACTTATGGTCGTTCATTTCTTAAAAATTATAAAGCTTCTGGAAACGCAAGTTTGAATTGGTCTAAGTTCAACAATATTCAAAACGGAATTTTCATAACTAATGAAAGTTTTACTCAAAGTTATACTATAAAAGCTTCGACTAATTATAAGAATTTACCTAACATTGAGCTTGGTTATTCATATACAATTAACGACTACAGCAACTCTAAATTTTTCACAGACAAGCCATTTGCGAGATTGGATTATTACTTTTTAGAAAGCTTTTCATTTGTTTCAGAATATGAGTTTTACCACTACTATAATGCTGAAAAAACAGTCGAAAACGAATATGATTTTCTATCTGCGAGCTTAATATATCAAAAGAAAGACAGTAAGCTAGAATATAAAATAGCTGTAACAAACTTGCTAAACACAACTTCTTTAAATGATGATAGTTTTTCGCAATTTTCTACACGAACATCACAATACTCAGTTCAACCGAGATATGTGATCTTTAGTTTAAAATATAATTTATAATCTAAATTAACCCAATAAAAAAACAGTTGCAATGCAACTGTTTTTTTTAAACCAACCTTAAATATTCAATATTAACTATTTTCCGTATTCTAATTTTTCTCCCATTCGGTTCTCAATTCGGTCTGCCATTTTTTCTTTTCTAGCTTTTCTAATTTCAGTCCATTTTGAAAATTGCTCCGGTGTAAGGATTTTTTTCATACGCTCTTCGGTTTGCATTTTTTCTTCTTCAAATTTCAATTTGCGTGCATTCAATTCCTCAGAGGCCATTTTTTTCTTTTCTGCTTTTCTCGCTTGGATTTCGGCTTTTCTTGCCTCTCTCTGTTCGATTTCTTTTACCACAATTTCTTTTAACTCTTGCGCTTGTTTATCTGATAAATTTAACTCTTTAGTTAATTTCTTAATCTGAAGATTAACACGTTGCTCTGGAGTTAGTTTATCATTATTTTCTCCCATTCTTTCCTGTGCAAAAGTTGTCGTTCCAACTAATAGCAATGCCAATACAAATAATTTTTTCATACTACTATTTTTTTAATGTTATGAATGTTTGACTTCAAAAAACTAAAATAGTTTAAGACTCGATAAAAGTTTTCAGGGAAGCAAAAAAAAAGAGGTCGCAATAGCAACCTCTTTTTTTTATTTATTTGAATATTTATTAATACTCAGTCAATTTTGTATACAACTCTACATTAGATTTTAATTGCGTTAATTGCTCTTTAGTAAAACCACCAAGTAATTTTTGACCGTATCTAGCAAATATCACTTTTTTATCTTCAATAGAAGCAGCTGCATTTACTGATTCCATTCTCATACTTAAAAGCGTCATCATGTCTTTCTTTAAACTTTCGTTCATTGTAACAGTTTTAGTTAAAGCGTCATGATCTTTAGCAATACTCTCTGGAGTTA
>Ga0222712_10003415_pt1 | contig 17315 bp, 24 predicted proteins | sample C33_657DmetaG_FD_165043 | JGI IMG/M metagenome (GOLD analysis project Ga0222712, IMG submission 165043) | Estuarine water microbial communities from San Francisco Bay, California, United States - C33_657D | ecosystem: Environmental > Aquatic > Marine > Unclassified | place: USA: California...
AGCGCCGTGCAAGTTGGCTTCGGCGAGCAGAAGGAGTCCCGCGTCAGCAAGCCGCTGATCGGCCACTTCAAAAAGCATGGCAGCAGCGTGAAGCGCATCGTCAAGGAGTTCCGCCTTGCCGGTGACGACCAACTGCCCGCTGCCGACAGCAAGCTCGACGCCAGTCTGTTCAGCAATGGCCAGTGGGTTGATGTCATCGGCACCACCAAGGGCAAGGGCTTCCAAGGCGTCATGAAGCGCTGGAACTTCTCCGGCCAGCCAGCCACCCACGGTCACATGATGCACCGTCGTCCTGGTTCCATCGGTTGCCGCCTGACTCCTGGCCTCGTCTGGAAGAATCAGAAGATGCCTGGTCACGACGGCGTCGAGCGCGTCACCACCCAAAACCTCAAGGTGGTGCAGAGCCGCCCCGAAGACGGCGTGCTGCTCATCAGCGGCGCCATCCCCGGCAACAAGGGTAGCATCGTGGTGGTGCGCCCCGCCAAGAAGAAGGCCGCCAAGTAACCCCTACCGCCCCTAGAAGACCATGTCTGCCACTGTACTCTCACTGGACGCCGCCAAGCAGGCGAATCTCAACCTTGTGGAAGGCCACAAGGGCAAGCAGGCCCTGCACGAAACGCTGGTGGCCTATCGCGCCAACCGCCGTCAGGGCAACGCGCACACCAAGAACCGCTCTGAAGTCTCCGGCTCCGGCAAGAAGCTCTGGGGCCAGAAGGGCACCGGTCAGGCTCGTATGGGCTCCAAGCGCTCTCCAATCTGGTCTGGCGGCGGCGTGGTCTTCGGACCCCGCACCCGTGACTACAGCAAGACCACCACCAAGAACACTCGCAAGCTCGCCCTGCGCGCCGCCTTGACTGCCCGCATCGCCGACGGCGCTGTGGCGACCATCCCTGGCCTGAGCGTTGCCGATGGCAAGACCAAGTCCTTCGTCTCCACCGTCAAGTCGCTCTCGAAGGCCGCCAAGGTCCTGGTGGTTGGTAGCTTCGACGAAAACACCTTCCGCTCCGCCCGCAATGTGCAGAGCGTTCAACTCATCTCCGCTGACGACCTCAACGCTGAGCAACTGCTCAAGTACCCCCAGGTGCTGTTGACCGCCGACGCCATTGCAACCCTTGCCCGGAGGACCGCCTGATATGATCCAAGACCCCAATCGCATCATTCAAACCATTCGTCTGAGCGAAAAGGCCACGCGCCTTGGCGAGGAGAACAACGAGTATGTGTTCATCGTCAATCGCGAAGCCAATAAGCTGCAGATCAAGGCGGCGGTCGAGAAGCACTTTGGCAAGAAGGTCGCTGCAGTACGCACCGCCACCTTCGATGGCAAGGCCCGTCGTCAAAGCCGCGCTGACGCCGGCCGCACCAATCACTACAAGAAAGCCATTGTCCGCCTCAAGGACGGTGAGCGCCTTGACCTCGTCTAATCTCCCTTTAACCCCGGTTCCGAACCTTAACCCCAAGGACCCCCAGCCATGGCGCTGAAAACCTTCAAGCCCAACACGCCCTCCAACCGTTACAAGGAGTGGAACTCCTTTGAGGAGATCACCAAGCACAAGCCAGATCGCAGCCTGACGGTTGCCCTGCGCAAGTCCGGTGGCCGCAACAACACGGGTCGCATCACCTGCCGTCACATCGGTGGGGGCGCCGTCCGTCGCTACCGCCTCATCGACTTCAAGCGCGAGCGTCGCGATGAGTCTGCCAAAGTGGTTGCCATCGAGTACGATCCCAACCGCTCGGCCCGCATCGCCCTCATCGAGTACCGCGATGGTCAGCGCTCCTACATCCTCGCCCCAAATTCCCTTGGAGTTGGCGCAACGGTGATGGCCGGCGAGAAGGCGGCGCCTGATGTCGGCAACGCTCTTCCCCTTCGCAAGATCCCTCTGGGCACCAGCATTCACAATGTTGAGCTCGTCCGTGGACGCGGCGGTGTTGCCGCACGGGCTGCTGGTCAGGCTGCGATCCTTTCCAACCGCGAAGGTGAGTACGCCCTGGTGCGCATGCCTTCCGGCGAAGTCCGCAAGGTACACGCTGAGTGCTATGCAACCGTCGGCGCTGTCGGAAACTCCGAGCACATGAATGTGGTTTCAGGCAAGGCTGGACGCACCCGTTGGAAGGGTACCCGCCCCACGGTGCGAGGCATGTGCATGAACCCCATTGATCACCCCAACGGTGGTGGTGAGGGTCGCTCGAAGTCTGGTGGTGGTCGTCAGCACCTTCTCAGCCCCTGGGGACACGCCAAGGGAGAGAAGACACGCAACAAGAAGAAGGCTACCAATAAGCTGGTGGTGCAGTCCCGCCACGCCAACAAGTAATCGCAACCCTTTCCCGATTCTCCGATCATGCCCCGCTCCCTGAAAAAAGGCCCCTTCGTCCAGCAGGCCTTGCTGGAAAAAGTTGACAAGATGAACGACTCCAAGGGGCCCAAGCGCCCCATCAAGACCTGGGCTCGTTCCTCGATGATCACGCCCGACCTCGTTGGTCACACCTTTCTGGTGCACAACGGCAAAGACTTCGTCAGCGTCTATGTCACGGAAAACATGGTTGGCCATCGCCTCGGAGAGTTTGCCCTGACTCGTATCTTCAAGGGCCACGGCGCACACACCGTCAAGGCGGCCAAGTAATCGTCATTTGATCCCTCAACTCATGTCCCTCTGCTCCACACTCCGTCTCCAGGCTTCGCTGCTGATTGCAGTGATTGCTGGCTGCGGCATGGTGCAGGCGCAGACGGCCTTTGAGTTGCAGGAACTCAACACGACGCTGCAGGTCGCAGCTCAAAAGATTCAGACCTTGGAAGCGCAGATCGCCGCTGCCAAGGAGAAGAACGGGGCGCTTTCTCAAAGTGTGGTCACTGCCAACCAGCAAGCGCAGGACCTCAAGGATCGGTATGAGCGCCTTCGCGGCATGCTTGAGGGACTCGGCATTGCCGCTCTCGAAAACAACCGCGATCAAACTCAGGACCGCTTGCTGTCCGCCCTGAGTGATCTGCGCATTTCCGAGACATCTCGTCAGGGTTTGGCCGAGTCGCTGATGGAGCTGGCCGAGTCCAGCCTCGCCTTCGCCAAGACGGTGAAGGGACCCGACCCTGTCGCAGCGGACCGACTGCAGAAGGCCTTGGTCCGTTCCGAATCCGCCCTTGCCGCTGCCGCCAACCGCTCGCCAGATTCCCTTGCGCCCGTCAATGCCGACCTCACCGACGCCAGGGTGGTCAGCCTCAAGAACGATCTTGGGATTGCTGTCATCGGTGTTGGTGCCCGTGACGGCATCAAGCCTGGCATGCCTTTCGAAATTTACCGAGAAGACAAACCGATCGCCAAGGTGCTCATCACCGAGGTTCGCAACACCGTCAGTGGAGCCGTGATCCAAGACATGGCCTCAACACAGAACCCCGTGCGCATCGGCGACCGCGCTAAAATTTCCCTCAACCGCTGAATCACTCCCTATGGAAGTCCGCTCCACATATAAGTATGCCCGCATCTCCTCGCAGAAGGCGCGTCAGGTGACGCGCGCGATTACCGGGATGCCCGTCTCCCAGGCGCTGAGCGTGCTGGATTTCACTCCGAAGAAGGCTGCCTTCCTCGTCAGCAAGGTTCTGCGCACGGCCATCGCAAACGCCACCAACAATCACGAGCTCGACGCCGAGGAAATGATTGTCGCCAGCGCCGTGGCCACCCCTGGTCCTGCCCTCAAGCGCATCATGCCGCGCGCCCGTGGTTCCGCAGCCCCCATCAAGAAGCGCATGACCCACATCACTGTCGTGCTTGGCGCTAAGCCCCAGGCTCAGGAAGCGGAGAAGCCCGCCGCCAAAGCCAAGCCCGCCTCCAAGAAAAAGTCCGCCTAAGACCTCAGACCACTCACCTCTCACGAATTTATGGGACAGAAAGTAAATCCGATCGGCTTCCGCCTCGCGGTGAGCAAAGACTGGCGCTCCAAGTGGTTTGCCACTGGCAAGGAGTTCTCCGAATCCCTGCACAGCGACATCGCCATTCGCGAGTACCTGCGCGGCAAGCTCAATGGAGCCGCTCTGGCCAAGATTGTCATTGAACGAGCCTGGAATCAGGTCCGCGTGACCCTTCATACCGCCCGCCCCGGCCTTGTCATTGGTCGCAAGGGCCAGGAGATTGAGGTCATGAGCCAGAAAATCTCCGAGATGTGCGGAGGCAAGAGCGTCAAGATCGACATTTTTGAAATCAAGCAGCCTGAGACCGACGCCCAGCTGGTTGCTGAAGGCGTCGCCGTCCAGCTCGAGCGCCGTATTTCCTTCCGCCGCGCCATGAAGCGCGCCGTGCAGACCGCCATGGACATGGGCGCTGACGGCATTCGAATCCGTGTTGCTGGTCGTCTTGGCGGCGCTGACATCGCCCGCGCTGAATGGTATCGCCAAGGAAAGGTCCCGCTTCAGACTCTGCGTATCCCGATTGATTACGGTTTCTATGAAGCCAAGACGGTTTACGGCATCATTGGCGTGAAGGTCTGGCTGAACCGCGGCAACGCAGGTGAAAATGCCGGTCCCCGTCCCGAGCGTCGCCGTGAGCGCCGCGATCGTGATGACCGCGGCGGTCCTCCCCGCCGTGGTGAGCGTGCTGTGCGCGATCCCCGCCCGGCACCCGTGGCTGTTGAGGCCGCTCCTGCCGCCGAGGCTCCCGCCGCTGAGTAAGTTCCCCGTCTCCCTCCCGACCCCGTTCCCTTTTTTCTCCCATGGCCCTCATTCCCAGTCGAGTCAAATACCGCAAGACCCAGCGCGGCAGCCGCTCTGGCAACGCCACCAGCGCCAACAAGCTGGACTTCGGCGATTTCGGCCTGCAGTCCCTGGACCGCGGCTGGATGAAGAACAACCAGATTGAGGCCTGCCGCGTGGCCATCACCCGCTTCCTCAAGCGCAAAGGCAAGGTCTTCATCCGTGTTTTCCCTCACAAACCCGTGACCGCTCGTCCACCGGAAACTCGAATGGGTAAGGGTAAGGGCTCGCCGGAGTTCTGGGTGTCCGTGGTTCTGCCTGGCCTCATGCTTTTTGAAATCTCTGGTGTGAACGAGGCCACTGCCCGTGATGCTTGTCGCCTCGCTGCCAACAAGCTTGGCCTGCGCACCCGCTTTGTGACGCGCACCAGCACCCATTGAACCCCTTCTCAACATCCTAGACCATGAAGATCCAAGAACTCCGCGAGCTTTCCATTGACGAGCTGGGCGCGCGCAAGCGTGAACTCGGCCAGGAGATGCTCAACCTGCGCGTCCAGCAGCAGATCGGCCAACTGGAAAATCCCTCGCGCCTGCGCTCCCTGCGCCGCGAAGTGGCCCGCATCGAGACTCTCATCACCGAGCGCCGCGCCAAGGTCGCTTAATCCCTCCCTTCAAACGCAAGACCAGCCCCAGCAATTCCATGAGTGAAACAGCAACTCCGGCCCAGGCCAAGGCCCCCGTGCAGAAATCCCGCGTTGGCGTGGTCGTCTCTGCCAAGATGAACAAGACCCTTGTGGTCGAAGTCGAGCGCCGCGTGCCCCATGCCCTCTTCAAGAAGATCGTCCGCAAGACCTCCAAGTTTTACGCTCACGACGAGAATAGCCAGGCCAAGGAGGGCGACAAGGTTCTCATCGTGGAGACCCGCCCCATGAGCAAGCTCAAGCGCTGGAAGCTGGTGGAAGTGCTCAAACACTAAGTCAACCGATCACCCAAACTCAACGAGGACACTCCTATGCTTCAGATGGAATCATCAATCCCGGTTGCCGACAACACCGGCGCCCGCATGGCCGAAATGATCGGCGTGCTGGGCAAGAAAAATACCCGATTCGCCTATGTCGGCGACATCATCACGGCTCACGTGCGTGAGTCAACGCCCACCGCAAGCGTGAAGAAGGGAGAAGTGGTGCGCGCAGTGGTCGTTCGCACTGCGCATCCGATTCGGCGCAATGACGGATCCATCCTGCGCTTCGATCGCAACGCCATCGTCATCATTGACAAGGACAACAATCCCAAGGGCACCCGTATCTTCGGCCCTGTGGCGCGCGAATTGCGCGACAAGAATTTCATGAAGATCATCTCCCTGGCCCCCGAAGTGCTGTAAATCATGAGCCGTACCAAGACCCACGTCAAAAAGGGCGACACTGTCGTCGTCATCGCCGGCGCTCAGAAGGGCGCCCAAGGCAGCATCAAGGAAGTGCAGCCCTCGAAGAATCGCGTTCTCATCGAAGGTGTACGCATGATCAAGAAGGCTGTTCGTCCCTCCCAACAGAATCCCAACGGTGGCTTCATCGAAAAGGAAGGCCCCATTCACATCTCCAATGTCAAACTGGTGAGCGCCGCCACCAAGGAAAAGCCTGCCAAGAAGTCCAAAGCCTGATCTCCCAAAACCGTTTCCCCCCTGGCCACACCGCCCCGTTTCGGAATCCTCCGCAGATTTGGCCCCGCCAAGGAAAGGAAGCCTAACTCACCCCCGCAATGACACCCGTCCTCAAGACCCTCTATCACGAAAAACTCCGCGCCTCCCTCAAGGAGCAACTTGGAGTCTCCAATGTTCATCAAGTGCCAAAGCTTGAGAAGATTGTGATCAACTGCTCTGTTGGCTCCCAAGGTGAGCGCAAGCAGGCCGTTGAGGACGCCGTCAATGAAGTGACTCTGATCACCGGCCAGAAGCCGGTCATCACCAAGTCCAAGAAGGCCATCGCCAACTTCAAGCTGCGCATCGGTGAAAATGTCGGCGTCAAGGTCACCCTGCGCGGCAACCGGATGTACGACTTCCTGATGCGCCTCGTCCGCACCGCTCTCCCCCGCGTGCGTGACTTCCGTGGTGTGGCTCCCCGCTCCTTTGACGGCCGCGGAAACTACACCCTCGGAATCACCGACCAGTCCATCTTCCCTGAAATCGAGCTCGAGAAGATCAAGCGCTCCCTGGGCTTCGACATCACTTTCGTCACCTCCACGGACAATGACGACCACGCCCGCGAATTGCTGCGTGCGCTCGGCATGCCCTTCCGCGGCAAAATCGGCCAGACCCAGCAGAAGCAGGGCGAGGAAAGCAACTGATGTGACCGCACCGACCCTAACCGCTTACCTTTAAGAGCCATGACCGACCCCATCTCCGATCTCCTGACCCGCATCCGCAACGCCGCGAAGGCGGGGCAGCAGGAAGTCTTCATCCCCTTCTCCAAGCTCAAGAGCGAGGTTGCCCGCATTCTTCAAGAAGAAGGCTATGTCTGGAGCTATGAACTGGACACCAAGAATGTCCACCCACGCTTGAAGATCAAACTCAAGTACCAGGGCAAGCAGCCCGTGGTGCGCCACCTGCGCCGCATCTCCAAGCCAGGTCTGCGCAAGTATGTCTCCTGCGACGAGATCCCCCGCGTGTTGGGCGGCCTCGGCATCGCGATTCTTTCAACCTCACGCGGACTGATGTCCGGCAACAGCGCCCGCAAGGCCAAGATTGGCGGTGAGTTGCTCGCCACCATCTGGTAACCTCCGCAAACCCCAAAGCATCCCGCATCATGTCACGAGTCGGAAAACAACCCATCTCCCTCCCCGCCAAGGTTTCGGTCAAGGTCAATCCTGATCGCAGCGTTCTGGTTGAGGGCCCCAAGGGCAAGCTGAACTGGACCCTGCCTGTGGGCATTGAGGTCAGCACTGAAGGCGACCAGCTACTGGTCCGCCGAGCCAGTGAGGACCGCAAGCTGCGCGCCATGCACGGCACCGCACAGCGCCTCATTGGAAACATGGTCCTTGGTGTCAGCCAGGGATACCGCAAGGATCTCGAAATTCACGGCGTGGGCTTTCGCGCTGCCGTGAAGGGCAATGTGATTGACCTCCAACTTGGCCAAAGCCATGACCGTCTGCACCCCATTCCGGCAGGCATCAAGGTCACCGTGGCCGACAACACCAAGATCGCCATCGAGGGCATTGATAAGCAGGTTGTCGGGCAGCTCGCCGCTGACATCCGTGCCTACTATCCGCCAGAGCCCTACAAGGCCAAGGGAGTGCGCTATGTCGGTGAGCAGATCCGCCGCAAGGCTGGCAAGTCCGTGAAATAAACCCCAACTGTTTTTGTCCTGATATGGCTACTGTGAATCGCAAATTGATCCGCTCGCGCATCCATGCGCGCATCCGTGAAAAGGTGCGCGGCACCGCTGCTCGCCCCCGTCTGGCGGTATTCTTCTCCAACAGCAATGTATACGCTCAGCTCATCGACGATGATGCTGGTCGCACCATCGTTTCCGCCTCCACCAAGGAGAAGGGATTCGGCAAGGGCGGCGCCAATGTGGCCAGTGCCACCAAGGTAGGCCAGGCTGTTGCCCAACGCGCCATTGACGCCAAGATCGAGGAAGTGGTCTTTGACCGCGGCGGTTTTGTCTATCACGGCAAGGTCAAGGCCCTGGCGGACGCCGCCCGGGAAAAGGGTCTGAAATTCTAATCATCCAAGGAGCACTCACATTATGGCAGAAGATACTCGCAACTCCGGCGCCGAAGGCGACTCCGTGGAGAAGGTGGTGCACATCAACCGATGCGCCAAGGTCGTCAAGGGCGGCCGCCGCTTCAGCTTCTCCGCGCTGGTGGTCTCTGGTGACCGCAACGGCCGTGTGGGCTGGGGATTCGGCAAGGCCAACGAAGTGGCCGACGCCATCAAGAAGGCCACCGAGGCCTCCCGCAAGAAGATGGAGGTTGTCCACCTCAACAACAACACCATCCCCCACGAAGTCATCGGTGAGCACGGCGGTGGACACATCATGTTGAAGCCGGCCTCCGCCGGTACGGGGATCATTGCGGGCGGTGGCGCCCGTGCGGTCCTCGAAGCCGCTGGCGTCAAGGATGTCATTGGCAAATCCTTCGGCTCGAGCAATCACGCCAATGTGGTCAAGGCCACACTGGCTGCGCTGCACGCCCTTCGCCCCCGCGATGAGATTCTTCGCGCTCGCGGCAAAGAAATCAAAGAGCGCAAGGCGCTCTGAACTGAGCAAAACCCAAGATCCTTACTACTGTCATGCGACTTCAAGATTCCCAACCCCGTCCAGGAGCCCGCAAGCGTCGCAAGCGCATCGGCTGCGGCGAGAGTTCAGGCCACGGCAAGACCTCTTGCAAAGGCCACAAAGGCCAGATGGCCCGCGCTGGCCGAGGCATTCGCCCAGGCTTCGAGGGCGGTCAGATGCCCTTGTTCCGTCGTTTGCCCAAGAAGGGTTTCTCCAACGAGCGCTTCCGCGATGTGTTTGAGACCGTCAATGTGGGCCAACTCAATGCCTTTGAGGACGGCAGCGTGGTCAACGAGGCCAGCCTGCGTCAGAAGGGTCTGGTCAACCGCAATTGCGACGCGATCAAGATTCTTGGCAATGGCGAACTGAGCCGCAAGCTCACCGTCGAGATCAGTCAACTCAGCGCCAGCGCCCGCGAAAAAATCGAGAAGGCAGGCGGCAGCGTCTCGGCTTGACCTTTGGTTTCGCAGTCGTGAACGGGATGCTTCGGGCGGCAGTCAGTTGGCCTTGAAACAGGACCTGTTTGAGTGGATGCGATAGACCCAGCCCTAATCCCATGATCTCAGCCTTTTACGACAGCTTCAAAATCCCTGAGTTGCGCTCGCGGATTCTCTTCACGCTGGCGATGATTGTCATCGTCCGCATTGGCACTTCCATCACGCTTCCTGGTGTGGATGGCAGCGTCTTGGATGAGTGGATCAACAGCCGCGCAGAGAGCGGAGGAGCGGGGGCACAGGTGGCCGCCCTCCTCAATGTGTTCTCTGGCGGTGGGCTTCAGAACTGCGCCATCTTTGCCCTTGGCATTATGCCTTACATCAGCGCCAGCATCATGCTGCAGCTGCTCACGGCAGTTTATCCGCCCCTGAGCAAGATGGCCCGTGAGGAAGGTGGTCGGCAGAAGATCACCCAGTATACCCGTTTGGCCACGATCGCTCTATGTCTCTTCCAAGGCTATCTGTTGGCCCAGTCTCTGGCCCAGCCAGGGCAGAATATCTTCCTTCAGGGCTTGCAGGAGGTCATTGACCGCACGGGCAAGCCGCTGGTGCCAGACTTTGGTTGGACCTTCAAGATTGTGACGGTCGTTACCATCACGGCAGGCACCATGCTGATGATGTGGTTTGGTGAGATGATCACCGAACGGGGCATTGGCAACGGCGTTTCCATCCTGATCTGCGTCAACATTGTGGCCGATCTTCCTGGCGCCATGATTCAAATCTGGCAGACCTATGTTGGCGGCGCTGGCGCCGACCCCAGCAAGCCCCTCATCCTCGTGATGCTGTTGCTGCCCTTCATGATTGCGGTCATTGCCGGAGTCATCGCGATCACCCAAGCCACGAGGAAAATTGCGATTCAGTATGCCAAGCGCGTGGTTGGCCGCAAGGTCTATGGGGGACAGACCCAGTACCTCCCACTCAAGGTCAATTATTCTGGGGTGATGCCAATCATTTTTGCGCAGGCCATCTTGTTGTTCCCAGCGCAGATTCTCAGCGCCCTGTTCCCGGACACCAAGTGGGTGCAGTCCTTCTCGGCACTGATTGGATCGGGCTGGGTCTATTATGTGTCCTCAGCCCTGCTGATTTTTTTCTTCAGTTACTTCTGGGTGGCCACCATGTTTCAGCCCAACCAGATTTCAGAGGACCTTAAGAAGAGTGGTGGTTACCTCCCTGGCATTCGCCCTGGCAAGCCCACGGCTGACTTCCTCGATTTCACCATGAGCCGCCTCACCTTCGCAGGCGCCATCTTCCTCACGGGTTTGTATGTGATGCCCGCAGCTGTGAGTCGCCTGCTGGGGATCAGTGCGCAGACCGCGCAGTTCTTTGGTGGTACCAGCCTGCTCATCCTTGTTGGCGTTGTGCTTGATGTGATGCGTCAGGTGGAAACCCACCTGCTGCAAAGCCACTACGATGGATTTCTTCGCAAGGGACGCATCCGTGGTCGCTTTGATCGCATGATGCAGACTGGCCAGAGCGCTGACTCCACCACCGTGGTGCTGCTCTGGACTGCCATTGCCTTCATTGCGCTGGTAGGCATTGCCTACTTTATCGCCTCGGGCAAGTGACCTGAACCTGCCATGCTGGGCAGCAAGATTCCGATCCGAAGCGGTGCCGCGCTTGAGGGGCTTCGTGCCGCCAATGGCTTGGCTCGCGATGTCCTGTTGGCCACTGCCGAGCAGGTGCGGGCAGGAATCAGCACGGGCGAGGTTGATGCTTTTGCTGCTGCTGAGATGAAGCGGCGCGGCTGCAAAAGTGCCTTCCTTGGCTACCGCAAGTATCCAGGCCACATCTGCATTTCACTCAACGAGGAGATTGTGCACGGGATCGGCGGGCCGCGGGTGATTGCCGACGGCGACATCGTCAAGATTGATGTTGGCATCGAGTTCAATGGCTGGATCGGCGACAACGCAATCTCCGTTCCAGTTGGCAAGGTGGCCCCTGAGATCCTGCACCTGCTGGCCGCCACGGAGGAGTCCCTGCATGTGGCCATTCGCCATGCTCGCGATGGTTGGATGCTTGGCGATCTCTCCCACAGTGTGGAGCACCATGTGAAGCAGTATGGCTACAGTGTGGTCAGGGAGTTTGTGGGTCATGGCGTGGGACGCAAGCTCCACGAGGAACCGCAGGTTCCCAATTATGGCCGCAAAGGCGACCGCCCAAGGCTCAAGGCAGGCATGGCCTTGGCCATCGAGCCCATGGTGAACATGGGCACCGAGAAGGTCCGAATCCTTGCGGACCAATGGACGGCGGTGACTGCGGATCGCAAGGCATCCTCTCATTTCGAGCATGTGGTCTTGATCACCGAGCAGGAACCTGAGGTGCTGACCCTGCGCAAACGCATGTTTCCCCAGGGCGTTCAAGACCTGACGCCGTTGCCGGTGAGTGAGCTTTGGCCCCGCTGAGGTCGCGGTCCTCAAGGTGCGTTGGTCTGAGGCTGCGCCTCTGGGCCCACGAGCTCCGCAAAGACAAGTCGCCCTGCTGTGGTGGACATCGAGCTGATGACGGTGGCGTGAATGCTGCTACCAATGTGTTCGCAGGCATGGTTGACCACGACCATGCTTCCGTCTGGAAGATAGCCCACGGCCTGATGCCGTTCTCGCCCGGGCTTGACGAGTTCAACGCTGATTGGCTCTCCAGCATGAAGTTGCGGCTGAAGGGCGGCAAGCAGGCCCGGCAGGCTCAGCACAGTGACGCCTTGCAGTCTGGCCGCCCTGGCAAGATCAGCGTCTTGGGTCAATAAACGAGCCTGCAGTGTTCGTGCAAGATGCGCCAACCGGTGGCCGCCTTGGAGATCGCCATCCTCGCCCCAAAGCTCGGGCTCCAACAGCACCAGCCTAGGTGAGCCTAAAGCCCGCAATTGCTCCATGATTTCCAGGCCTCGTTTGCCGCGCGCCCGCTCAGCGGCCAAGTCTGAGTCCGCCATGCGCTGCAGGCCGTCGAGCACTGGCCGCGCCACCACAACAGGGCCGCTAAGGATGCCGGTTTGTGCAATGCCAACGATGCGTCCGTCAATGACGCTGGGGGCATCAAGCAGCAGAGGCTCGCCCTCCGCGGCCTCGCGGCGGAAGCGCACATAGGGAATGAGAAAGGCGAATTGATCTCGATCACTGCGCAGGGCCACGGTGACGCCAAAAAAGGCCAGAGAGGTGTAGATCAGGATGCGCAGCAGATTTTGCAGGGCCTCGCTTTGTGGTAGGCTTTGGAAGTAATCGAGTTCAAAAAAACCGATCCTGGTGACCAGCCAGGCGCAGAACAGGCCGATCCCAAGGCCAAAGGTGGCGTGGGAAAAGTCCCGCAGGCTGACCCGGGTCAGTAGGCCGTCAAGCCAGGTGAGCAGGCCCATGACGGTGGCGCCTGTGGCGGCGCCGATCCACGCGGGCTGTTGCATGCCCATGGCGATGGCCATGCCCATCCAGACAAAAAGACAGAAAAACAGCGCGCGGACAAGGCGGATGGACCAGGGCTGTTTCATGGGGGCGGAGGCCGGGTAAGATTAGGACGGCCTGTCGAAACTTGGAAGAGAAAAAGGCTGGGCAAGGCCTCAGGACCTACCAGCCGCCGGTTGTCAGATCGCCGGGAGCGCGCTAAGCTGGGCCCGCTTCAATGCCCCGCGTCTACATCAAAACCTACGGCTGCCAGATGAACGAGCGCGATACCGAGCAGGTGTCACGCATGTTCGTGGAGCGCGGCTACACCATGACCGGCAGTGACGCCGATGCCGATGTGGTTCTCATCAACACCTGCTCGGTGCGCGATCAGGCTGAGCAGAAGGCCTTGGGCAAAATGGGCATGGTGCGCCGCCGCCGCATCCCCATGGTCACCGGTTTCATGGGTTGCATGGCCCAGAGTCGGGGACCGGAGTTGGTGGAGAAGGCGGCCGTGGATCTGGTGGTGGGCACGCAGAAGTACCATCGGGTGGTCGATTATGTGGATCAGATCATCCGCAGCAAGGAGGCGCAGTTGATGGACGACGAGCGCTTCTCCATCGTCGACATCGAGGAGGAGGAGGGGAGCCAGAACAGCATCCGTGATCATGAGGTGGCGCCGCAGCAGGGCGCGGCATTTGTGAGCATCATGCAGGGCTGTAACATGAAGTGCACCTTTTGCATTGTGCCCTACACCCGCGGCGCCGAGCGCTCCCGCCCGATCGCACAGATTGTTGACGAGGTGCGGCAGTTGGCTCACAAGGGCGTGCGCGAGGTCACTTTGCTGGGGCAGATCGTCAATCTTTATGGCCGTCATGAATTCCCCGCGCTGAATGGCAAGAGCCCGTTTGTCCAACTCCTGGAGGCGGTGCATGAGGTGGATGGCATTGAGCGCATCCGCTTCACCAGCCCACATCCCATTGGCTACAAGCAGGATTTGATCGACGCCTTCCGTCATCTGCCCAAGCTCTGTGAACATGTGCATCTGCCACTGCAAAGTGGCAGCGATGAAATCCTCAAGCGCATGCATCGCCCTTACACGGCGCAAAGCTTTGAGGAGTTGGTGGCCCGAATCCGTGAAGCCCGCCCCGGCATCGCCATCACCACGGACATCATCGTTGGCTTTCCTGGTGAGACGGAGGCGCACTACCAGCAAACCCGCGACCTGGTGCAGCGCGTGGCCTTTGACAACGCCTACATTTTTCGCTACTCCAAGCGCCGCGGCACTCCTGCGGCCGAGATGGAGGAGGCCCTGCAGGTCAGTGAGCAGGAGAAGGAACGCCGCAATCAGGACCTGCTTGGCTTGGTCAACGAGCTGGCCTACCCGCGCTACCGTGAGTTGATCGGCCAGCGCGTGGAGATCCTCTGCGAGGGACCAAGCAAGACCGACAAGACCCGTCTCATGGGCCGCACGCGCACCAACCGTATCGTGGTCATTGAGGGCAGGGCCGAGCGATTGGTCGGGCGCCTGTTTGAGGTGCAGATTGAGAATTGGGCCAATTTCACCCTCTTTGGCAGTGCGGTGTTGGATGCGGAGGGCTGATGGCCCGGGGTCGGCCTGCGACAAAGGCTTGCGCCTGGCTGGTGGGCTGTGGTTTGCTGGGTCATGCCTGCCTTAAACGCCATCATCCCGGGTTGGTTCCTGCCATTGCTCTGCGTCCTGTTGTCGGCCTGTGGCAAGCCCTCTGCAGAGTCGGGCAAGCCGCGTGTGGCGCTGGTCATGAAGTCGCTGGCCAACGAGTTTTTCCGCGACATGGAGCGTGGCGCGTTGGCTCATCAGGCGGCGCATGCCAATGCTTATGAGTTGCTGACTTGCGGGATTAAAAACGAGACCGATCTGGCCGAGCAGGTGGCCCTCGTGGAGCAGATGCTGGCGCGTGGGGTGCAGGCCTTGGTCATTGCGCCTGCAGATTCCAAGGCTCTGATTCCAGTCCTCAAGCAGGCGCGCCAGGCCGGAGTGGCGGTGGTCAACATTGACAACGCTCTGGATTCCGGGGCCTTGTCTGAGGCTGCCTTGTCCATTCCCTTTGTCGGGCCGGACAACAAGGCGGCCGCCATGCGGGTGGCACAGGCCCTGTGCGCGAAGCTGAAGACCGGCGATGAGGTGGCGATCATCGAGGGCGTGCCCACGGCCTTCAACAGTCAGCAACGCGTGGAGGGCTTCCGTCAGGCCTTTGCGCAGACCGCCATGAAGCTGGTCAGTTCCCAGAGTGGCCAATGGGAAATGGAGAAGGCCAATGCGGTGGCCGCCTCGCTGCTGGCGGCTCATCCCCATCTGCGCGCCATCGCCTGCGCCAATGATTCGATGGCGCTGGGCGCGGCGGCAGCCATTGAGGCCGCAGGTCGTCGTGGTGAGGTGCTGTTGGTTGGCTTTGATTTCATCCCTGCCGTGCAGCCCCTGCTCAAGGACAGCAGGTTGCTGGCCACCGCCGATCAACATGCCTCAGAGTTGGCCAGCTTTGGCATTGATGCGGCATTGGAGTTGCTGGCGGGCAAGTCCCTGCCTGAGAGGCGATCAACGCCAGTCGGCCTGATTCTGCATGAGCCCAAACCCTGAGCCTGAGTCATGAACCCTCGGCGTGAATGGTTGGTCCTCTTGGCGGTCTGGGCGGCGTTGCTGCTGTGGTTTGGCTCAAGCAGCGCTTACTTTTTCTCGACGGCTTCGTTGTCTTCGCTGGCCAATCGTCTGCCGGCGCTGGCCATGGTTTCAGCGGGGATGACCTTGGTGATGGTTACTGGCGGCATTGATCTGTCGGTGGGTTCCCTGCTGGGACTTTGCGGAGTGGTCTGCGGTCTGGTGATGACCCAGGCCGGGTGGACGCTGCTGCCGGCCATGGCTTTGGCCCTGCTGGTCGGCGCAGGCGCGGCAACCTTGACTGGTGCTCTGGCGGCCTGGTTTTCGCTGCCAAGTTTCATTGTCTCTCTGGGCATGCTGGAGGTGGCGCGCGGCGCGGCGTTTTGGCTGTCGGAAAGTCGCACTCAATACATCGGTGCCTCAATCGAGGGCTTGGCCAGGCCCTGGCCGGGATTGGGGTTTTCGCCGGCCTTGATGCTGGCGGCAGGGGCCGTATGGGTCTCGCATGTCTTGTTAAGGCAGCATCGGCTGGGCAGGCAATGGGTGGCGGTGGGCGCCAATGCTCAGGCCGCGAGGCTCTCAGGTCTGGACCTTCATCGCCCGCGCATTCTTGCCCATGCCATTCTCGGTGCGCTGACTGGCCTGGCCGCCGTGGTGCATGCTTCGCGGTTGGGCAGTGCGGATCCCAATGCCGGTGTAGGCTTCGAGTTGAGTGTGATTGCCGCCGTGGTGGTGGGTGGCACCAGCCTCAATGGCGGGCGTGGCCAGGTGCTGCAGAGTCTGCTGGGCGTGCTGATCATTGCGACCGTGGAGGCCGGACTTGCGCAGCAGGGCGTGAGCGAACCTGCCAAGCGGGTGATCACCGGCTTGGTCATCGTCGCCGCTGTCTTGGCTCAACGCTGGCGCGCTTCCCCCACCTCCCCATGAAACCTCTGATTTTTTTCCTCCTGGTCTGGCTGGCCGCGCTGCCTTTGGCGGCGGCGCCACCACCCTTGATTTTTGACACGGACATTACCGGCGATGTTGATGATGTGCTGGCCTTGGCCATGCTGCATGCGGTGGCCGATCGCGGCGCTTGTCGGCCGCTGGGCATCACCATCAGCAAGCGCAACGCCGAGGCGGTCGGTTTTGTGGACGCCTTCAATACGGCCTACGGCCGTCCGGATCTGCCGCTGGGCATCACGCGCGATGAGCGGGCGCAGTTGCGGTCCAGCAAGTTCACCGCGCTGGCTGCGAGCCTGAAGCTGCCGCATGATCTGCGCAGCGCCGATCAGGCTGAGGATGCGGTGGCGCTGTTGCGGCGCCTGCTTGCTGCAGAGCAGGATCAGAGTGTGCTGCTGGTCAGCGTGGGCATTGCCTCCAATCTGGCCAACCTGCTGCAAAGCCCTGGAGGCACTGAGTTGGTGCGGCGCAAGGTCAAGCTCTTGAGCATCATGGCCGGGGCCTTTGGGCCGGTGCAGGGGCGCATGGACCATCGCGAGGCCAATGTGATCAATGGCCTTGAAGCCATGCGGTTTGTGACCCGGGAGTGGCCTGCCGATGTGCCGGTGGTGTGGAGTGGATTTGAGATTGGCATCGCGTTGCCCTTTGCCCATCAAAGCATTCTCGAGGACCTCAGCGATCCGCGTCAGCGTCTGCTGCGCGAGGCCTATCTGGCGCACAGTGGCCCCAGCCACGATCGGCCTTGTTGGGATCCCAGCAGTCTGCTTTACGCGCTGTGGCCGCAGCGCGGGTATTTCGGGCTCTCGGCTGCGGGCAGGGTGCATTTCGATGCGCAGGGGCACAGCTTTTTCAGCGAGGCGACAGGCGGCAGGGGTCGCGACCGTTATCTCACGCTCAACCCGCAGCAACAGGCGCGGGCACTGGAAGCCATCATCAC
>Ga0222712_10003416_pt1 | contig 17314 bp, 24 predicted proteins | sample C33_657DmetaG_FD_165043 | JGI IMG/M metagenome (GOLD analysis project Ga0222712, IMG submission 165043) | Estuarine water microbial communities from San Francisco Bay, California, United States - C33_657D | ecosystem: Environmental > Aquatic > Marine > Unclassified | place: USA: California...
TGCATGAAAGGGGTAGAGTCTTCCCAGGGGCCTTTTAGGGGCCTTCCAGGGGCCTTGCAAAAGCTGCTCCGATCCCCTGGTCCGATCCCCTGGTCCGATCCCCTGGTCCGATCCCAGTCCGATCCCAGTCCGATCCCCTGGTCCGATCCCAGTCCGATCCCCTGCTTTAATTTCTGCTTTAATGTTTGCTTTAATGCTTGCTTTAATGTTTGCTTTAATGCGTGTTTCGATCCTATGGCTCACGACCAGCCCTCCTTCGACTAACGGCGACGAGCGCAGACCACACCCCTGACGCCACGCCACGAGGTGGGTGCCAAGAGCCGGGCCTGGCGTGGCCCACATAATATTGGCGCGCCGCAGTCCGCCCTACACGTGGGGCGTTGTGGCCTATCTGGAATATGGAACGAAATTGGAACACATGTGGAACGAAAACAAGATTGATTATATTGAGTTATTCTATCTATTCTATATATATATATATATATATATACACACTGTCATTAGGATATACAGACTATCATATTTTTCCCTGTGGTCTATTAATTAATAGCGGCGTGCTACGCCCCCATTCTCCCCGCTGGACTGGCTCTTCATTTGTATAGGTATTTGCGAATTGATAGCATACACGAATCATTACCCACACTTACATCATATAATACCCTAAAAACAGCCTGATTTATTCCATCATCGAGTGGAATTTGACACGGGTGTCGAATGTGGTATAGGATAAAGCTATAACACAGGCACGAGGAGGTCCAATATGTCTGCGGCACGAGTACAGCCTGGCCCGGGAAAAAATAATCCCTGTCGTCTCACGGCAACCCGAGAAGCCATTCTCTCCCAAGTCCCGTTCTACCCGAGTGGGGCGAAAGGGTACACCATCCGCCTGAAGCTCGATCTGTGTCGGGGGGTCACCTTCTCCGATCAGACCTGGCATAACTGGGTGACACGGCTGACGCAGGCGCATCCGCCTCGGGGCGAGGCCCAGCGCGTGTCCCGCCCGCTGCGCGACCGCCATCCGATTCCCTCGACGCCCACGCCGCAATATCTCATCCGTCTGCCGGGCCCGCGCCTCTCCCGACCCCGCACGGTGGCCGATCTGGTCTGGCATGTGCCGCCGGGGACCAAGACGCCCCAGCCCGCCCGTCTCACGTTGGCGCGGGACGTAACAGAGGCCAACGCCCGAATCGTGGCACAACTCCACCGCCACGCGCACCCCAGACCGCACGAAGATATCGCTTGACATGTGATTCGATTTCGGATACACTTCCCCCATGCACACCCCGAGTCACACCGACGACAGCCCCAGTCCACGCTGTCCCCGCTGCGGTGGCTGTTTGACCCGTGAGGAAAATATTGTGGAGGATCGCATGGACCATCTCATCCAAATTCGGTGTCTGAATTGCGGAAGGCGCGTCGAATAAGTATGAATCAAGCCCAACGTCTTGTCGAGAAATTTGGGGGTCCCGCCCGGTTGTCCGCACTCTTGAAGACCTTGCCCGACCCGTCCATGCACCGAGAACGCCTTGCGATTTACCGGTGGATGTGGTCGAGGGAACGGGGCGGGCGAGGCGGTCGCATTCCCCAGAGTGTCTGGCCTGGGTTGCTCCAGATCGCCCGGCAACACGGACTCTACCTCTCCGATGCCGACATTAGCCCCCGCGACACACAACACGAGGAGATCGACCATGACGAAGGCCATTAGGTTGTCAGCCATCCGGCTGGAGACGGCGGCCGTGGCACCCTTCACACACCGAATGACCTGCGTCTCTGGCGACTGGACGCACGTCGCCAACCTGGAGTTGCCCGGGATTGCGCTCACGATCGTCCCACGCGGCGTCCACCAGTCGATCCTGGGCTGCCAGACCCTGTGGGGCAGTGTGGCCGAGCCCTTCGATCATCGCCTGTCGCAGTGGGCTGGCGCCGTGGAGACCGTGTGTCGCTGGCTCCAGCCGCAGGAACCGATGGCGGCCCACCATCTCCTCCAAGGGGTGGCCTCCGCGATGGTCTATTTTGGCCGGCAATATGGCCTGGTCACGCTCGATGAGGAAGGCACCGTCACCGCGATCCGAGCACAGGAGGGACACCCATGACCACACGAGAGGGCTTCCACGTCGCGTTTGGCGTGAGCCTCGGCGTCCTGCTCGGCCTGCTGCTCTGTGGCGGCGCCAGCCACAGCCAACATCTGGGATTCCCTGATCCGTTTCCGCCGGCCTTTTCGACGGTGGACCCCAATTGGGGCAGTAATCCCTACAGCCGCGCCAATCCCAACTGGGGCGGGTTTCCGGATCATCAAAATAATCCCAACTGGGGTGGGTCGCGTGGCCCATGTTAAGGCGACGCGCATGGTGACCACCGCCACACTCGGCATCGATCCGGGACTGTCAGGCGGTCTCGCCATCTACGAGGTCAAGACGGGGGCACTCCTCGTGGCCAAGATGCCTGTCCATGAAATCACGACGGCGAAGGGCACGCGGAAGAAAGTGCTGGATCTGCACGCGATTCGTGATTGGCTTGACCTGTATGCCGGACCGCATCTACATGCCTGGGTGGAAAATCCGCATGCGATGCCCGGTCAAGGGGTGGTCTCGATGTTTACCTTTGGCATTGTGTGTGGTGCGCTGCACATGGCGGTCGTCATGGCCAGGATGCCGATGACCTTGGTGGCCCCGAACGTGTGGAAACGACACATGGGACTCACCAGCGACAAAGACCACGCCCGACGGCGGGCCTCACAACTCATGCCGGCGTATGCCCAGTGCTGGGCAAAAAAGGGGCAGGATGGCGTGGCCGAAGCGGCGCTCCTCGCGTACTACGGAGCCCATCAGCCATGACTACAGAAAGACGAGACGATGGCCCAACCGCTGTATCCCTATCAGGAGCTCGGCGCCGCATGGCTCGCGGGCAAGCCCCATGCCTTTCTCGCGGATCAAATGCGGGTGGGCAAAACGCCGCAAGCGATTCGGGCGTGCGATCTGGTGGGCGCCACCACGATTCTCGTCCTGTGTCCCGCCATTGCGCGGTCGAATTGGGCTCGAGAGTTCGAGACGTTTTCCGACCGCGGGCGCACGTGTGGCGTCTGGCTCACGGCGCAGTCCACGGTCTCGACCGAGCTGGTCATCTGTTCCTACGATCTGGCCACCACCCCAGCTGGGCGGTCGCGGCTGACGGCCGTCCACTGGGACGTGGTGATTCTCGACGAAGCGCACTATTGCAAAAATGCGCACGCCAAGCGCACCAAGATGGCCTACGGGCTCACGACGCAGTACTGTTGGCGCCTGAGTGGCACCCCGGCGCCCAATCATGCGGGCGAACTGTACCCGCATCTGCACGCCGCAGGGCTGTGGCCCAGCAGCTATCGGCGTTTCATTGAGCACTTTTGTCAACTCCGCGACACGCCCTATGGGGTGCGCATTATTGGCAATCGGCAGATTCCCCAACTCAAGGCGCTGATCGCCCCTTTTTTTCTGAGGAGGTTACTGGTGGATGTTGTGAAGGAGCTTCCCCCCATCGAGTTTAGTCAAGTGGACGTTGACGCGACCGAGCCGGACATCCGGCGATGGTTTCCCGCGGTGATGATTGATGTGGATACGCCGGAGCGCATTCATGCGCAGATTGCCGAAGAGTTACAGGCGGTCGAAGCCGTCCTCGCGTTGACGGGCGCGGCAAAGATGGGCGCCGAGACGCTGGCCGCCCTGCAATCGAGAAAGACCTCCGCGTCCCGTCGGTGGGTGGGCTTACAAAAAGTGCCGGCGATTGCGGAGATGATTGCGAACGAATTGCGAGGCGGGGCCTACACAAAGATTGTGCTCTTTGCGTGGCATAAAGACGTCATCACCTATCTCCACGATCTGTTGCAGGCGTTTCATCCCGTGGTCATCTATGGGGGGACGCCGCCGATGAAGCGCGATCGGCATATCCGGTCCTTTCAGAAGTATGGCACCTGTCAAGTGCTGATTGGCAACATTCTTGCGGCCGGTGTGGCGATCGATCTCAGCGTGGCGCATGAGGTCGCGTTTGTGGAGGCGTCGTGGGTGCCGGGCGAGAATGCGCAAGCGGCCATGCGCGTGCATCACCTGCATCAAACGCATCCCGTGCGGGTGCGCTTCTTTTCACTGGCGGGCAGTATTGATGCGCGCATTCAGTCCATTCTTCGACGCAAGACCCGTGACTTGACGCACGTGTTTGACGAGTCCCGTCCGGCCACGCAGCCGGCGACTCCCGTGGTGCCTAACCCGTTTGACTAAAGGAGTGCGATGCTGACACTACATATTGACGCGCAGAATTATGACGACTTGCGAGCCCAGGCCATGACCATGCTGGGGATAGTGCCCCTCGCGGTCGCAGCTTCGGGTGTGGAGGAGCCAAGGGCCCCGATGGCGGCCCCCACGTCTCTCGAGCCGGCAGGTCCAGAGACCCTCCCGGTGAAGAAAGCCCCGGGCCGGCCCAAAAAACCCGTGGGAATCCCGGTGGTCGTTGAGGAGACGCTCGACGCGCCCTTGACGCTGGAGTCGGTGCGGGCAGCCCTCCAAAGCTACGCCACGCGGCAAGCCGATCAGACGGTGGGCATTGTCAAAGTGCGTGACGTGCTGGCCACCTTTATGGATGTGGACGGCGAACCCTGTCAGAAGATCAGCCAGATTCAGCCCAAGGATTATGCGGCGTTGCGGCAGCGGGTCTCCGCATGACCCTGCATTCTGCCATTGGGGCCTCGAGTATGGACCGCTGGTCTCACTGTCCAGGGTCTGTGCGGTTGTCGAAGGACCTCCCGTCGCGCAGTTCCTCCTACGCCGATGAGGGGACACGGGCGCATACGGTGGGCGAGGAGTGGCTGCGGACGGGGCTCAAGCCCGCGCACCTCGACCACCAGATGCGCGAGGCGGTGCAGCAGTACGTCGAGTATGTGCTCGCACGCGGCGCGGCGGGCGCGACCACGCGCTATCTGGAGCATGGCTTTGACCTCTCCAGTATTCACCCAGGCTGCTTTGGGACGGCGGATGCGGTGTTATGGAATCCCACGACGCGCCATCTCGAAGTGGTCGATTATAAGCATGGGGCCGGGATTTATGTCCCGGTGGTAAACAATCCTCAACTCCGCTATTACGGACTCGGGGCCTTAATCGATCTGAAGCTGCCGGCGGTCACGATCACACTCACGATTGTCCAACCCCGCTGCGACGCGGCCGATGGCGGAATCCGGTCGGAGACGCTGGACGTAATCGACTTGCTTGACTTCGCCGCGGATTTGCAGCGGTATGCCACGGCGACGGAAGATCCACACGCGCCGCTTGTGCCGGGCGAGCATTGCCGCTTTTGTCCTGTAGCCCAAGCCCACCAGTGTCCCGAGCTCCAGGCGCAGACGCAGGCGATCGCGAAGACCGAGTTCCGATCGGACCTGTCCTTTGATCCGGCGTCCTTGTCCAAAGCCCTCGACAGTCGAGAGTTTGTCAAGGCGTGGCTGAAGACGCTGGACGAATTTGCCTACCACGTGTTGGAACAGGGTGGACACATTGCGGGCTACAAGTTGGTGGCGAAACGGGCCACGCGCAAGTGGAAGTCGGAGGACGCGGCTCAACTGGCCCTCCATCCCTACACGAGCGCGGTGGATATCTATGAGCCCCACTGTCTTAAGAGCCCCGCGCAGATGGAGAAGCTGCTGCCGAAGGCGGTCATCGCCGGCCTGGTCGAAGCCATCAGTTCAGGGCATACGGTGGTGGAGGCCAGCGACACGCGCCCGTCCGTCAAGACGAGTGCCAAAGAAGATTTCAAGGAGTTGGCGTAATCCCCCCGCCTAATAGGGGGACAAATTCAAATCAAAGTGAGGTGCCCGATGTCAGAGAAAGTGATGACGCCCCGGTTCAAAGTGTCGTTTCCCAATGTGTTTCGTCCGGGGAAGGCCATGCAGGAAGGGGCCGAACCCAAATATGGGGTGGCCATGTTGTTTGCCACCGGCGCGGATCTTTCGACCCTGAAACAGGCCGCGCAGGAGGCGTGCGTCGAAAAGTGGGGCGCGGATAAAACGAAGTGGCCGAAGAATCTTCGGAATCCATTCCGCGATCAGGGCGAGAAAGAGTTTGCCGGCTATGAACCGGGCGCCATATTTGTGAGTGCCACGAGCAAACAGAAGCCGGGCCTCGTGGATGCGTCGAATCAGGACATTCTCAACGAGTCCGACTTTTATGCCGGCTGCTATGCGCGCGCCACGGTCAACGCCTTTTGCTATGACAAGGCGGGCAATCGCGGTGTGAGCTTTGGGTTGAACAATGTGCAAAAGCTGGCCGATGGGGAACCCCTCGGCGGGCGGGCGAGTGCCAGCAGTGATTTTGCCCCCGTGGGCGAGGCGATGGGGAAGGATTCGGCCGACAGTTTGTTCGGCTAACCACAGAGGCTGAGAGGGCCGCCCTTCGGGGCGGCTCTTTTTGTTGGGGAGAAAGGAACAAGCATGACCCGCAAGAATAGCAACGTGCTGTACCCCTGCCCTAAATGTGGCGCGGAGCGCGCGTACAGAAAGAGCTACTGCGAGCCCTGCCAAGCGGCCTATGGCTGGGCACATCGCTGTAAGAAGTATGGCATCAGTGTCGAGCAGGCGGCTAGTCATTTGGCTCGGATTCAACATCGGTGCGAGATTTGTAAATTGGCTAAGGAGCTGTGTTTTGACCATGACCACAACACCGGACTCTTTCGCGGATTTTTGTGTCTGAAATGCAACGGGGCTATCGCAATTTTTGATGATGCGCCCCTCCACGCAGCGGCGGAGACGTATCTCGCGTCCGCGCAGAAAGCAACATGATGATCCTCCACCTCGACTTTGAAACCCGCAGCACGCTCGAATTACCGGAGGTGGGTGTGGACCGCTACGCGAGCCACCCGACCACCGACGTGTGGTGCATGGCGTGGGCATTCGCGGATGACGAGCCCATCATTGTGACGCCCAGTGAGTTTACGGCGAAGAACGGGACGCGCTATCTGGAGCATGTGCGAACGGGCGGTCTCGTCTACGCGCATAATGCGGTCTTTGAACTCGCCATCTGGAATCACATCATGGTGCCGCGATATGGATGGCCGCCGCTCCTCCCATCACAGTGCCGGTGTACGATGGCGATGGCCTATGCGATGGCCTTGCCAGGCTCCCTCGAAAAAGCCGCCGCCGCGCTGGGGATTACGGAACAGAAGGATCTCAAGGGCGGGCGGCTCATGCTGCAAATGTCACGGCCGAAGGGTTTCGATGTGCTGGGCGATCCGTTCTGGTGGGACGACGCCGACAAACGTCAGGCCCTTTATGCGTATTGCCAGCAGGATGTGCGCGTGGAGCAGCAGCTCACGTCACGGCTTTTTCCCCTTTCCACCTCCGAACAAGCCCTATGGGAGCTTGACTATGTTATTAACCACCGAGGTCTCCCCCTTGATGCGCCGGCGATTGTGGCTGCGTCTGCGATTATTGCTGTCGAGCAACGGCGTCTCGAAGGCTTCATTCGACGGATTACCGACGGCGCCGTGGGGAGTCCTGCTGAAGTCGCGGGGCTTACGCGCTGGATTACGGCTCAGGGTGTGGCGATCGAGTCCCTCGCAAAGGCTGATGTGGGGGCTCTACTGCACCGAGACGGGTTGCCTGCATGTGTACACGATGCCTTGGTCTGCCGGCAGGACTACGCCAAGACCAGCACGGCCAAGTTAAGTCGGATGCGGGACGCGATCAGCGCCGATGGGCGGATCAAGTTTACGATGCAATATCATGGGGCGGCGACGGGTCGGTGGGCGGGGCGACGCATTCAACCGCACAACATGCCGAGGCCGACGCTCGGGCACGAGGAAGTGGACGCGGTACTCGCACTAATCCCTACCATGCCCGCGCACCAGGCCGTGGAGACGATCGGCGCCCTCTATGGGGAACCCATGTCCGTGATCTCGGATTGTCTTCGAGGGATGATCTGTGCGCCAGCAGGCACGACCCTCGTGGCCGGCGACTTTGCCAACATCGAAGGCCGTGTCCTCGCGTGGCTCGCTGGGGAAACCTGGAAGCTTGACGCCTTCAGAGCCTTCGACGAGAAGACGGGGCCGGATATGTACAAGTTGTCCTACGCCAAGTCGTTTGGGGTGCCCGTGGAGTCGGTGACGAAGGAGCAGCGTTTTGTGGGGAAGGTCCAAGAATTGGCCCTCGGGTATCAGGGTGGTGTCGGCGCCTTCCAAACGATGGCGAGAGGGTACGGGCTCACGATCACCGACGACCGGGCCAACGAAATAAAAGTCTTGTGGCGGGAGGCGCATCCGTGTATAGTCGCCTTTTGGTATGAATTGGAACGCGCCGTGTATGACGCCATGACCCAGCCACAGGTAGCGGTGCCGTGCCGCGCGACCTCCTTCCTCGTGAAGGGGTCGTTTTTATTTTGCCGCCTCCCGAGTGGCCGGGTGCTGACCTATCCCTATCCGACGTTGAAGATGATCGAAACCCCGTGGGGCGAGATGAAAGAGCAACTCCATTACATGAAGGTAAATGGCTTGTCCAACAAGTGGGAAGAAATTCACACGTATGGGGGTTCCGTGTGCGAAAACATCACACAAGCGGTGGCGCGAGATGTGTTGGCCGACGCGATGACGCGAGTCAGTGCACACGGCTACGACATCATTCTTTCGGTCCATGACGAGATCGTGGCCGAGATGCCGGAGCAGGGCGACTGGCTGGAGAATTTCTGTACGCAGATGGCGGTCGTCCCGCCGTGGGCCACAGGATTGCCCATCGCGGTTGAGGGTTGGCACGGAAAAAGGTATCGCAAATAATGGATGACATCGACCTCGCCAACGAACATGCGGAGATGCACTTGCAGCACGCACTCGACGCGGTGCCCAAGCCGAAGCCTGTCCCACCGGGGAATGGCCGATGCTGGGCCTGCAAATTACCCGTCGCAGATGCTCGGCGGTTTTGCTGCCGCGCTTGCGCGGATGAATGGGAGCACACACGATGAATTTCCTCGACCACGCCCTCGCCTTAGCCGGCCAGGGGTTTCATGTGTTTCCGCTCGCGGCGGGGCAGAAAGATCCGCCGAAGATTAAGGACTTCCCGAACGTCGCCACGCGCACCGAAGCCGTGATCCGCGGCTGGTGGGCCCAGTGGCCTGACGCCAACGTCGGGATCAGCACCACGCATTTCGAGGACGACGCGGCCGTGCTGGTCGTCGATGTGGATAACAAAGGAGGGAAAGACGGGGCGTCCGAACTGTTGCGGCTTGAACTGGAGGGATGGGACCTGCCCGAGACCTACCGCTGTGACACGCCCACGGGCGGCTGGCACCTGTTTTATCGTGTGCCCACACCCGTGCGTCAAGGCGCCGATGTCCTGGCCCCCGGTCTCGATGTCCGATCAAAGGGTGGCTATTGTGTGGGAGCCGGAAGTGTGGTTGACGCAGGCACCTACCAGGCGACGGCCCGAACCCTTGCCGACGCCCCTGAGTGGCTCATCGACCGATGCGGACGACCGGCGGAGAGACCCGCAAGCGGATCAGTCCCGCCGTCTGCGGCCATCGATCCCCTCCGAGCCGCCGAGCGCGCCACCTACTATCTGATCCATGAGGCGCCGCTGGCCGTAGAGGGCGCCAGCGGGGATAGTATCACCTATCGGGTGGCCGCCCGGGTGAAAGACTTTGGCGTCGCGGAAGATGCCGCCGTCCTCCTCCTCGCCCTGCATTGGAACGCCCGCTGCGAACCGCCCTGGGACGAGGAGGATCTCGAGCGGAAAGTGGCGCACGCCTACGACTATGGGGTGCATCCGATCGGGGCGGCCTCCCCCGAAGTGGACTTTGCCGTGCCGGCTGAACCCCTGCCGGTGACGGCACAGACGAACAAGCGCGAGGTCTTACATCCCTTTTTGGAACTCAACCGAGAGTATGCCACGGTGGTCGCGGGGGGCGGATTTCACATTTTATGGGAAACCACGGATGTGCAAGGCAAACGTATCACGCAGCATCTCGATGTGGGGGCGTTCCGGTTGAAACTTGCGCCCTACACCATGCGGATTGGAGAAACCGAACGCCCGATTGCGGATTTATGGCTCAAATCCCCCTTGCGGAGAAACTATGATGGCATCGTCTTTGAACCTGGTCGTGAACGCGATGTGGTGGTGGAGGACCTCGCATGAAAACCTACTTTAATTTGTGGAGGGGCTATGCGTTTACCCCTGCGCCCATCGGCACAGACCATCCTGCCGTCCGCGCCTTTCTTGACCACACGCGAGAGAACATCTGTGGGGGCGACGCGCACATCTACCGTTGGCTCATTGGCTATGTGGCGCACCTCGTGCAACGGCCCTCGGACAAACCCCTGGTGGCGTTGGTCTTCCGAGGGGCCAAAGGCGTGGGGAAAAATGCGTTTGTCGAACGCATTGGCTGTCTTCTGGGTGGGCATTTTCTCCTGACCTCTAACCGTCGCTACCTTCTCGGCAACTTCAATGGACATCTCGAAAATTGTCTGTTGTTTGCCTTGGATGAAGCGTTTTGGTCCGGCGATAAGCAAGCGGAAGGGGCCCTGAAAGACCTCATTACCGGGCGGGAACACGTCATTGAACACAAAGGCAAAGAGAGTTACACCGTCGCCAACAAGACGCGGGTGATGATTATTGGCAATGAAGATTGGCTGGTTCCCGCGTCGCACGATGAACGACGCTTCGCGGTCTTTTCTGTCGGGGATGGACGCAAGCAAGATCGCCAGTATTTTACCGCGATGCGCGAGGGCATGGAGCACGGCGGGTATGCGGTCTTGCTTCGATACTTGCTTGAGGTGGATCTCGCTGGGATTGATGTCAACGCCGCGCCCAGCACCCTTGGCCTTGCGGAACAAAAAACCCACTCCCTTGACCCATTTCACCAGTGGTGGTTTGATTGTCTTGACGAAGGCCACCTGTTGGGGTCGGAGTTCGGAGCTTGGCCGGATGATATCATCTGCGACCGGTTTCGGGCGTCGTTTCGGCGTTATGCCAAAGAACGCAATATTCGGGGGCGCATGCCGGAAGATCGTTCGATCAAGCGGCTCCTCGACCTGTGTCTGCCCGGAGTGGTAAAGAAGCGGGCCTCCAAGCAGGCGGATGGGCAGCCCTATGTGTTTGTGTTGCCGACCCTCGCCGTCTGCCGACAGGAATGGGATACCTTCATGGGACATCCAACCAGTTGGATGTCGGAGTAGTCACCACCATAACCAGGAGGAATTATGTTGCAAGACGGACGATATGCATCCCTGATTATGCTCTCACGGCTCCACACCGAACAGTTAGTCAAACGCACTTGGTGTTCAAAATGGGCGGTCTGGCTGGTGGTCATGGTCGCAGGGGCTGCGGTCTGGCTGGTGTTTGGATGAGTTATGAAGCCTTGCCCAATCGACGAGAGTGTGTAAGACAAGCCGTGAAGATCGGCGGGGTGCGCGTCTATCTCGACACCGGATTCTATGCAGATGGACGAGTGGGCGAGATGTTCCTGGCGGTGGAGCAGACCGGCAGCGAACGCCGTTGGCTGTTCGACGAGGCGGCTCGGTCAAACAGTAAGCTCCTGCAATGGGGCGCACCGTTAGAGGAAATCATCGACGGGTGGACGGGGAGCAAGGGCGCACCGTTTGGTCCAGTCACGGGGGATGCGCGGATCAAGTATTGCTCGTCGATCTTAGATTACGTTGGGAGATATCTAGGGGTCTACTACAACGGTCGCGACGACCTCGCCCATGTGCCGGCGGCACTCACCATCACCAAGGAGGAATTATGAATGCCATTCTTATGTCCGTCGCTGAACCCTCGTTCATTCCGTGGATTGAGGAATCGGAGGAGGAGGCACAAGACTTGGTACGGAGTCTCCTCGCCGTCCTACGGCGTACCGTGGACGCGGCCCCCATCTGGGAGCAGCATGAGTTTAGTCAGCGAGCGGAGAACGTCCTCAAGCGAAACCGCATTGTTACGTGGTCGGATCTGATGCGCGCGATTGACCACGGCTGTGTGCCAGGTGGAGGGTCACTGGTCCTGAAAGAGTTTTCTGCGGCGGTTTTTGCGAGAAAGTGGGGAGGACCCGTTTGAGTGTTTGCGAAGTTCAGCTCGGTAGGCTATGGCGACGGCGTTCAAAAGGTCGGGATCGACATAGTGCAGATACCCGTGGCTATCGAGGGAGCGCGGGGCGGCGAGCAGGGCTTCAATGGCGGTACGTAGGTCGGCGGTCACTTTTTGCCTCGCAGATATTTCAAGTAGGGTACCGCCACTTCGATTTCTGGGAAGAATACTGACTTCCGCGTCTCAGGAAAGTGAATCATCACGGGCAATAAAAAAGCGTGTTGAGAAAGAAATCCCTTCGTCCGGCAATAATCATCTAAATCCCTGTCTTTATACGAACCGACCTGAATACAGCTCACGATATTTCCATGACTCTCGACAATCTGATACCCCGCCACATGCCGATGCCCCGCAACTATGACATCCTCATTCCTGTAGGCGTGGCTCATGGCGTAGCGTGACACCGAGTGAGCCGCATTCCAGAGACTCCCACCCTGAAAGAAATGTCGCACCCCGTATTTCCATGTTTGTTTATTGTCAGCACGAATCGAAAAATAGAGTTCGTCGGCATCGTACAACGCCTTGACTCCCGCTTTGTGGAGGACTGCGGCGAGATAGTCTGCCCCGCCGAGTTTATTCGTCCACTCGGTATGATTGCCACTGATGGCGGCCAGCAGCTTATGCGCGAAGATGCGGTGATACGATTCACTGAGCGACCACGCTTCAGGAATGCTAATAATATGCGACCGTCTTGCGGCCTCCAGCTTCCCGATGATAAAATTATCGATGCTATCGCCCAGTTCCACGGCATACAGGCCGTCCGTCTTGGCAATCAATTCCGCATGGGAGAAGATCAGTTTGAGGTTCGAGCCGGGATTATCCATGTGCTGATCGGGGATCAACGCCACGCCGAACGGTTTGCCACCGTTATGCAGCGGCAGCACCGCGTTATGCTTGGTCCTCATGTTGGCCTGGAGCCGTTCGCGATGGGTGATGGCCGAGGCAATTAATTCGTCAACAGGACGCACGACGGGCGGCATCTCGACCGGCTCAAAGGCGGGCGGAATGGCGGCATGTTCTGAGATGACTTGCGTTACCCGCTTGCGAAACGCCGAACTCCGCGACACGCCCAGGAGCTTGATGACTCCGCGTGTCGTACCCGTCTTGACAAACGCCTCATAGATATCTTTATGAGTGATGCCTTTTGACTTGTAGATACTTTTATCGATGATACCCTTGGCCATTCGTCACCCCTTGACATTCGATTGATTGGTGGCGAGGAGCCACACTTGCCAGTCGGCACACGCATGAAGAAACTCATGGGCCAGATCCGCTCGTCGCTTGCGGATGGGTCGGTTCTTCCTGAGATAGATCGTCTGCTCGTCCACGATCCAGCAGGCGAGGCACCCCCCGCCGGTCTCCTCGTCAAATTCCTTATCGGGGAGCATGAGTATCTTTATGGTATAGCCAAACGGAAGGGTGACTTGCTGGGGAATGCGCAATACCCTCATACGCTAAACCTCGGGCGCACCATCTCGCTAATGTCCAAGCACATCACGATCCAGTGGTGCAGCAGCTCGTCGGGATGGGTGCGATTGTAGGTGTCCATCTGCTGGACTTTGGCGGTGCGAGCGTCGTGACAGGTATTCATATCCACCTCTTGTGCAATGTGGACCAGCGGCTGGATGCCTGTGCCGAGGTACATCACGACGATGAGCAGCGCGGTGGACATGGCGTTACTTTCTCGCGGCGTGGTCCTGCCCTGCGCTGGAGCCGAAGTAATACGCGATCACGGTGCTGGCGGTCCCGCCCAGCCAGCCGAGGGCGAGACTGACGAACTCCTTATCCAGGGTCACGCCGAGCTTCAGCATCGGGAAAAACGTGACCCCTGCGATATACGCAAGGAACATACTGAGGGTCGCGTAGGCCAAGATGGACGGGGTCAAATCCTTGACCGCCATTTCCCGCTGCCGTGCGCTGTTACGATCCTGTACCGCCAGCCCTTCGAGCTGTACTTTGGTGGCCGCTTCCAACTTGGCGAGTTCAGCCTGCAACTCAGCGGCTTTGGTCGGGTCCGTGACAAACTTGCCCACGATCTCGGCTACGCCGGTGAAGAGATTGCCGCCTAGGAGATTGAGGATTTTGTCGAACAATTTATGGTCTCCTTAAATATGCAGCGGCCAAATCAATTAATTCTGGTGAATCTTTTAAAAGTCCAATGGCAAAATTGCAGGAAGAGCAAAGCAACCCTCTCACTGCCCCAGTTTCATGGTCGTGATCTACTCCAAGTCTGCGGGTCGGTGTGCAGCTACAGATAGCACATTGACCATTCTGCGATAAAGCCATTTCATCGTAACGCTGCGGAGTGATACCATAAAAATTTACAAGGTTCCATTTATGTCTCGACTCTGAGCGGTACTTAGGATGGGCCTTTATCCAAGCTGCTGATCTCTTCCTATCACGTTCAGCAAATGCAGGGTCGCGCTTTCTCCTGTCTCTGGCTCCGCAGGCATGACACAAAGACGTACCGATCTGTCCTCGCATACCTTTCCTATGGCAGGTGAGGCATTCGTCAACAATAGTTCTGTACTGCTTACCCACCTTCATCTTATGTTTTGACTGATACCCAGGATGAGCCTTTTGCCACGCTTTTGCCCTATTCCTCTCACTTTCAGCAAACACAGGATCGCGCTGCTTCTTGTCCCTGATAATACACGCATAGCACAAAGATTTATTAATCTGTCCACGTATACCTTTTCTGTGGCAAGTAAGGCATTCGTCAACAAACGTGTGGCGGCGTGTACCAACCTTCATGACGATCCCCCTACTTGTGATACCAACCTTGAAGGGCCACCACGACGGCCAGCGCAGCTCCACCGAGCCACAGGAACGCCCCCAGCACACTTTTGAAGGCCCGAATATCTTGGTCGTGCGCTTCCACCCGCTTGTGGATCTCGTCGAGCTTATCATCGAGCAGCCGTTCGAGGGCCATGAAATCCTCGGTCGTCACATCAGACCTCCACCGCGTTCCCTGTACGGATCATCCCCGCCAGTTCAATGGCCCGTTTGCCCACCTGCGTGGCGTAGGTGCTATCGAGAATCTCAGCCGCAGCGGTGTCATAATTCTGTGCGACCATCGCGGCGATAAACTTTTTGAATGTCCCGAGCTTGCGAACCCCCATATTGAACCCCAGCGAGATCACCGCGTCCTTGCGGGTATGGTCGAGATCCGCGAACCACAGAAACTCGTCGCGCAACGCCGAGACGGTCACGGCAATGTCCCGATCCAGCATCGCCATCGCTTCGGCTTCGGTGATGCCGTTGTCGTCGAGATTCCGGCCTACGCCGATACTGGTGCGTCCTGCCGTACATTTGTACGGCTTGAGCCGCAGTCCCTCATGCTTAATTAGCAGGGCTTGCAAGGGCGTGAGTGTCATCGTTTGTTGTACACTTCTTTTGTACCCTTTGTACGTTTTGTACGTTTCACCTTCGGCTTGGCTTTGGGCTTGTCCATCGTCACGGGGGTATTCATCAGCCATTGCAGAAATGTTCGCATAATTATCCTTTCACTTCGGATACGCTTGTTTCACCGCGAGACAGGCTGACAGATACGTCTGAATCTGTGCGGTGTCGTTCTTGACAATGCCGTCGAGATAATCCGACATCGGGGGATACGCTTTCGCACGGAGATCTTGCACCACCCGTACCACGACATCGGCATTGATTGTCAGCCCCCATTGCTGGCAATAGGTGAAGTCAAACCCTGCTGGCACTTCGTTCACCGGCACCAGTTCGGGATACGCGGTCTTGCTCAACACCAGAAACTGTGAACAGTCCGGTGTCTGCCCAATAATGACCACATCGGGCTTTGGGGTACGGGCTTCCGGTGTCCCGAATAGCGCACTAGACTGGCTTGAATTCAATGTGCAAAGGATCATGATTGCCCCCATAGGTCAGCGTATCGATTGGTATGAGTCCTGATAATTTCAACGCCTCAAACGTATGCGGATTCGACATCGCGTTCCGAATCGTCGCAGGGAGCGGTCGCCCCGTGGCAATGATTTCGCTCTGAATCTGCCGCCCAATCATCACGGTAAATTCGTTGGCGGCGTTCGCTTCAAACATTTGATGGTCGGTATAGCCAGGAATGCGCGTCGGCTCGGCAATCACATAGGCTTCAGCCAGCAGACGTTCCAGCATGGCAATCTCGCCATGATTTAATTCAAATGCTTCCACAATCGCTGGTTGATGCGATTGCAGTTCGAGAATCTCCGCGTGGAGTTCCAACTGCTCATGCTCAGGGGAGTCGGTGGTGCGAAGATGTGCCAGCTTGGAGATCTTGGCTTGGAGCTTTAACGCCCCGACTTCCTCCAATGCGGCGGCACGGATTCGCCCTTCCAGAAAGCCCTTAAGCGTCTTGATCTTTTCCCAGATCGTATCGCCAATCACTTGGTAGCGATAATTAAATTCTGAATTGAGACTCGATGCCATTGTTGTTCCTTAGCTGAGTGAATATCCTGCGGCAGCGGGACTCTGCCGTGCCGTTCCCACGCCCGTGGTATCGGTCGCCACGACACCCGTATTGGACACCAGGTTGGTCATGGAGACGTTGCTGCCGGTATAGCCATAGCCGAAGATCGCCTTGTCGGTGCCATATCCTGCGGCAGCGGTATAAAATCTCGCTGTTCCCACGCCCGTCACATCGGTGGCGACCACACCTGTATTGCTCACCAGGTTGCTCATGGAAACGTAGCTGCCGGTATCACCGTAGCCGAAAATGGCCTTATCCGTCCCATATCCTGCCGCAGTGAGATATTGTCTTGCCGTTCCCACGCCCGTCACATCTGCCGCCACCACACCCGCATTGGAGACCAGATTGGTCATGGAGACGGAGCTGCTGCTATATCCATAGCCAAACAGGGCCTTATCCGTCCCATATCCTGCGGCAGCGAGACCATATCTCGCTGTTCCCACGCCCGTCACATCCGCAGCGACCACTCCAGCATTGGACACCAGATTGGTCATGGAGACTGCGCTGCCGGTCAAGCCATACCCGAATAACGCCTTATCCGTGCCATATCCGGCGGCGGCAATATAACGCCGTGCCGTTCCAACACCCGTGACATCTGCCGCGACCACTCCCGTATTGCTGACCAGATTGGTCATGGAGACGTTGCTGCCGGTATAGCCATAGCCGAATAACGCCTTATCCGTCCCGTATCCTGCGGCAGCGAGAGCATACCGTGCCGTCCCGACTCCCGTGACATCTGCCGCGACCACTCCCGTATTGCTGACCAGATT
>Ga0222712_10003417_pt1 | contig 17309 bp, 28 predicted proteins | sample C33_657DmetaG_FD_165043 | JGI IMG/M metagenome (GOLD analysis project Ga0222712, IMG submission 165043) | Estuarine water microbial communities from San Francisco Bay, California, United States - C33_657D | ecosystem: Environmental > Aquatic > Marine > Unclassified | place: USA: California...
GGGGGCGGAGGAGGAGGCGGTGGCGCCTCTGGTGAGTCAAAAGGAATAAGGAGACGTAAACCTTGAGAATACTAAAAGATATGGTTGATCAACTATGGACATTGTTAGGCATGTTTATTGCCTGGGTAGTCCTTGATGGATCTGCAAAGACCGTAGTTGGATACGCAATCATCGGAACACTATTTGCATGGGCAGTTACTTATCCTCTACGTAACCCAAAGGATGAAGAATGAAATCAATCGGAAATATTTTGCTAAGAATCGTAGCTGTGTTTGCAGCTAGCGGTCTATCAGTAATTGGTGCTGGAGCAGTTGCAGGCATCTCTATTACAAAAGCCGTCTTAGTAGCTGGTCTTACAGCAGTTGCCGCAGTCGTAGAGAAGCTAGCACGTGGCTTTATGAATGACGGTAAGCTTGACCTGGGAGAAATCAATGCGGCGTTTGCAGCAGTTGATGTTAACTCTAAGACAGAAGCTGACCTAAAGGTTGAAGCTAAGCAGAACGGAACTGACATTGTTATCTCATCTGGTACTAAGCAAGACGGAGAAGTTCCAGCAGAACAACCAGTAGATGAGAGTTGGGACAAGTAATGGCAGACAAAGGAACAGCAGCTAAGCTAATTGAAGTTGCTACAGCAGAACTAGGTACTATTGAAGGACCTAAAGATAACGAAACAAAGTACGGAGCTTACACAAAAGCTAACTTTCAGCCATGGTGCGGAAGCTTTGTAAACTGGTGCGCTAATGAAGCCGGTGTAAAGGTACCTAATACCGTTTATACACCTGGTGGAGCAGCAGCGTTTAAGAAGGCTAACTCATGGATTGACGGAGACATTGCGGATCCAGATGCTGGAGACATTGCCTATTTTGATTTCCCATCAGACGGTGTAGACCGTATCTCTCACGTTGGAATTGTTATCAAGGACAACGGCGATGGAACAGTCTGGTGCATCGAAGGTAACACAAGCCCAGATGAAAAAGGATCACAGCGCAATGGTGGTCAGGTGTCTAAGAAGCTACGTGCTTACAAGAAGAATCCTAAGAAGGTTCTTATTTCAATCGTAGGTTTTGGTCGCCCTAAGTTTAGCGGAGCTCCTGCTGTTCAGGCAGCTGCTCCAGTTAAGTGCCCTACTTGCGGCAAGTAATTAATTAAATAAGAAAGCCCCCTATTGCTAGGGGGCTTTTTTATTGGTCTGATGACTAGGCAAGATGCAGAACAAGTTACGCTAGTGGAGTACCAAACTTATCAACCGTTGAGTGAATCTCTTCACCACGATACATTGTCTTACCCTTATGGATATGAACCTGATCAAAGTGGAAGCTGTCATCGTCACCATCTTTGTAGAAGATAACGCTTACACCTTGTTGCCAGTTCTCAAAATACTGGAGAGCTTGCCCTTTAATGTCCACCCCACCTTTGACAGAGGGTACTGCTCCATCAACTCGACAGAGGCATCCCGGGCTAAAAGAGACGCTCTTAATTGCTTGGTCACGATCAAATACCGTTTTTGATTGCTGTTCCATCCGATGAGTGTGACCAAATAGCGTGGATATATTCGGATTCGAATTTGCATATTGAGCAGCCGTTGAACCGGAGGCATTGGCACGATCACCATGCATAGCACGAAGACGCTTATTAATCCAATGTGCAGCAGCTGGGTAACCATCGATAAACTCCACTCCAAGTTCTTCACATCGTAATAAGTTCTGTAGGCTTAGCACTGGCCAAGCCTCTGGCATGTTAGCTACTTTAATACCGTAAGCAGCAGCAGCGTTGTTGTTAATAAAGCGGTTAAGACGCTTGTCATGATTACCCTCAAGAAGGATAATTCTCGCATCCACGCCGGCATTAGCACGCTGCTCAGCAAGAAAACGATGGCCACGATTAATAGCAAGCTGGGCAGTGTGAGCAAAGTTGGTCTCCTGTTCGTAAGTTCCATACATAGGTAAGTCTAGGAAGTCTCCTAGGTTAATAATTTGTGCAAGAGGGTGACCGTGGTCTAACCCTACAACTTGTAACGCCACATCCATAGCAGCCTCATCGTGGAAAGGATCTAATGATCCGTCTTCGTAGCGACGGTAACCAATCTGTGGATCTGGTAATGCTACAGCAACTTTCCAGTCGCTACTTATAAGACCTGTTGTACGAATCTTTGGCTGTATAACAACAGGTTCTGCGTGCTGTACTGGTTGCCATGATGGTCCTTCTCCCCACTTAGGAGAGAGAATAATTTTAGTGTCGTCAGGATTATTAGACAAGCTAACCTTGCTAATCTTTCCCACGTCTTCAGGGCTTAACCCGTTAGACTTTAACAGCTTGTCAATAGAACTTAAGCCACTGCTGGCTGATGCTTCTGACTTGGCGGTATTGTAATTATCTTCTAGTGACATATGCAGTTCCCGTTTCTGTGCTCTTTGAGCGACGTTATACCGAATGTTGCGCCTGCTGATTTATAAAGACTGTGCAAACTTCTAGTTGAGAAGTCATCATCATTTAATGAGTCTACAAATGCTATATGATCGCTGTCATTAAGGGATGTAGCCCATGCACCCACAACACACTTACCTGCAACGTTGGGGTTCTCTACTTTTGCTTTTGAATACAAAGCATCTAAACTCATTGCGCCTCCTGTTTATCTAATAGGGGCCTAAGTTATAGGCCCCTATTAAACATTATACTATAGATTAGTATGAAGAATCAATACCTGATGCGAACCCACCACGCTTCATAACTGAAGGCATGACTGGTGCGTTAGCTAGTGTTGCTCCAGCTTCTGGTGAGGTGTTCTTCATGTAAGATGCTTTGATTGAATACGCAGCACCCTGTCGTTCTCCACCTTGGGCAGCTGGCACGTTTGTACGTGCAACCTTTGTTCCCATAGCGGTTGGGTCTCCAGCTTGTGCTCCACCCTTAGGCATGAGCTTTCCTGTAGTTGGTCGTACATCAGCTGATGGTGAAGTAAACTTAGTTCCTTCTCCAGCACCCATTGTTGGACGACCCTGCGAAGCCATATAGCTTGCAGCATCTTTTGCTGTATCATTTTGTTTCATAGTTAGTGCCTAACTGTTAGTGAGATCTCATTGCAAATGATATATTAACTTACTGTAATTGTAAAGACAATCGCGCTTATCTGACCATCTCTTGAGTCTACTGTTGTAAATCCTGGACGGCAGGTTAGGTTCATACCACGAGGTGCCACATAACCACTGGCAATAGCAATTGCTTTTACCGCCTGGTTAACTGCTGAGGCACCTACAGCGCGTAGGTACACCTGAGGCTTTTCATATAGCGCATGCGCTATAGCTGAGCCTACTGATTGAGCATTTGAGCTTGCGCTTACACGCAAAAACTTCTCTTCTGTTAAGTCTGTCACGAGTTGTAGTCCTTTAGGTTCGAGTTTTAGTCGCCCACCTAAGGAATATACTACGGTGTATCTCCGTATCCCGCTGCCCTAAGTAGGCCTACAAAATCTTCTAGTCTAAGGATGGTCACCCACTCCCCGATAGAGGCCTCTCCCTGCCCGTTTAAGCGCAGTACAGCTACGGGTAGATCTTTCCCATTATGACGTTCCTTTAACTGCTTTATAACAGCACTGGGGTTGAAATCCTTGCGAGCTTTTACTTCCCAATCAATTCCGATTGTGCCAGTAACATCAGTACCGCTCCTACCAGCACCAGTGCTCTCAGCAAATGGAAACCCATTTTCTGCAAGGTAGTTTGCGACAACTTTTTGTGATCTGTATCCACGGTGTTTCCTACTCTGACTAGGCATGAGGCTCTCCTGTGATTGCCTCCCACATTTCTTTTGCAACCTGTAGACGCAGCTCTTGCTCACGGTACTTCCACGTCTTTTCTACCGTCTTAATACCAAGCTCTTCATCTGTAAACAATGATAGTTGTTCCCATGTCATGTGTTGAACCTCCGTTGTCTAGATCTTAATCCTTCTCCAGCTGATGTGCGACGTGTTAGCTCACGAGATACTACATTGCTATCTCTTTCAACATTAAGAGTCTTAGTCTCTAGCAGTTTACGAAACGCATACTTAATATCCAGATCGTGCACAAGCTCTTTCATCTCATCTGTAGCTGCAATAGTAGCCTTAGCCAAAGCAACGCGATCATTCTTACCTCCGGTCCAACCCTTCAGCATACCGGCAGCTTCGTACTGATCTACAGCACGTTGAGCCTCTCTCTCATTAATAATAGAGATAGCCAAGGCTCCAGCTAAGTGGTCGTTCCATTGAGTTAGGTGTACAAATAGATCCATAAGACCTTCGTCGTCTAAATCTGTTATGTCTCTAGGCAAAGGTGGGATAGACTCATCCGGCTTAGGTGCCAAAGAAAAACCCAACTCTGTTAAAGCATCAACAACTTGCTTACTTACGCTCATATGATAACTCTCCATCTCTAAACGGTGCGCAACGCTTACAGCCTTTTTGTAGATTGATGTTACACACAGGCTCACGATCATTCTCTACAGCCCAGGCAACATCACGAGCCTTGTCAAAGATCTCAGCTGTGTATTCTGGGTTGTACTTTACTACAAACTCTTTATACTCTTGGTTAGCCTTAAGCTCATAGATAAATACGATCTCGTCTGGAGCGCTAGGCAGTAAACCTTCTTCTAACATTAAGTGGCACAGGTGTAGGTATACCTGACCCTGTAGCTGGTGGGAACGTAAAGGTGTGCGAATATTCTTCCACACAACGTCAATGTCGTTGTTATACTGAGCCATCATGGCAGGCATTTCCATACGGATAGTTCCTGTACCGATTGACTTGATCTCAATAAGGCAGTCATCTCCTAGGCCTTTGATCCAACCGTCAGCGTGCCCACGCATCATATGCTTATCGCTACGTAAAGAAACTTCGGCATACTCTTTGTTAACAAGGCCGGCTAAGTCTTTAGATGTAGCCCAGGTGTAATCTTTAGTCGCTGGGTCGTACCACTTACCGTACAACACACCCATATCTTCAAACCACTTCTGCCACTTAGCGTGGATAGTGTGCCCCTCGGCAAAGATAGACGCTAGGCGTAGCGTAGTCTTATCACGGGTCTCTACGTAGTTACCTTTGATGGCATGGTATTGGGCAACAGCACACCACTCAGCCTTAATAATGTCTGAGGGGTGGATGTAAGACTGATCACGCTCATCAAAAGGCTGTGCTAGAACATGGCGCTCTAAGGCACCCATCAAGCGAGTCTCTCTTTTATTTGCATTAAGAAATGCTTTAAGATCCTTGCTCTGAATCGTTGTTGGTTTTGCCATGCTTACCCTCCAGGTCAAGCCACTGGTCCAAAGTTAGACCGAGCTTTTTAATTTTACGCTGAGCTGCGTTTCGTTCTCGGTGGGATAGTCCGCCAAAGATTCCGTGCAACTCATCATTTAATATTGCTTCTTTAAGACATTCTTTTCTTACTGGACAAGGAGGTCTTCCATCCTTACCCCAGCATATGGCCTTTGCTTTATCCGCAATCGGCTTGTACAAAGCTTTGTCTCGTGGTGGAAAGAACATCTCTGTATCTTCTCCACGGCACTTAGCTTCGTATCTCCAAGTCCAATCTGGATCATCACTATATCGCACTACTCACCTCTTAATGCATTACGCATTTCAAAAAAATCCTCCTCAAGTAGTACCACATAGTTTTCGCCATCAAGATGCAGACCAAGAACTGGAGTTCTGCTATCAAGTATTGCTTCTTTAGTAATCTTTTCAAGTACTTCTGACTTGATAGTTACCGACTTCTTTCCTGTCCACTTATGCTCGATAAGAAGGTCGTCACTTCTGACGTCTCCTTTACGAGACCAAAATGCACCAGAGGCGGCGCTGCGCTTGCCACCTGTTACTTTCTCTAAACGCTTTTCATGCTTTAGAGATTGCTTCTGACCTTCACTCTTCATCTGGACTCAGCATAATAACTGGGGTCGACTTGAGCGTGTCCATTACTGCTGCGGTAAGTTCTTCTCTTAGATCAATCTCTTCACGTAGTGAGTCGATGAGAGCCTGAGCGCCTTGCCACTTACGATCATTATAGTACATCCAGCCACCCCGACGATCCACGATGCCATTGAGGATGGATAGAGCAACGATTTCCTTACCGGAATCGTAGCCCCCAGCGTCAACTGGTCCCCCATCTGCAAAGTAGAAGTCGAGGTAGGCTGTTTGCTGTGGCGGGTAAGTCTTGTTCTTAATTGTCCGGACACGGATTGTTTGCCCCACACGGCGCTTCTCCTGTCCAGTGCCTACCTCTAGCCAATCATCACGCTTTACTTCGCAACGAACGCTGTAGGCATAGTCTTTGCCAAGACCACCCGGAGTTGTACGAGGATCGCCGTGCATAACGCCAATCTTCATACGGTATTGGTTGATCATCATGCCCAATACTGGGCGCTCTGAGTCAATCAAATCTCTTTTTGTTGCTGATGCAACCTTACGGAAGAACTTGTTGGTGATTAAAGCTCCTCGTCCAACGGTGAATTCATCCATTTCTTTCTCATCCTCTGCTCCAGGAACCAAGGCAGGAAGAGAATCAATAACGACCATATCCACAGCTTTGCTTTCCATAAACTTAATAACCGCTTCATATGCATCCTCCATATTGTTAGTTTCTACAAGAATAACTCGCTCAGTTATAACACCGCAGAGCTCGGCGTACTTTGAATCAAAGTCTTCAGCAGCAATCCACACTGCAGTAAAGTTAGGATTAGCCTTTTGGTTAGCAGCAATCGTGCGAAGCGCTAATGCTGTCTTACCATGAGACGCCTCACCAATAAGCTCTACCCAACGGTTCATTGGCCAGCCACCACCTAGTACAACGTCTAGTGTTAATGAGCCAGTTGTAATGCGTGGAGAAAGAATCACTTCACTGGCAGCAACAACTGTGTTCTGTCCCAGCTTCTTGTTAAGCTGTGCGACAATCTTTAATGCCTCTGAGTTAATAACTGCCATTATCCGATCCTATCTACGATTGTTGTTGGATTAAATCCGCCTGATTGTCCTACTTGAATTGCCTTCTGTGTAGGCCCTGAACTGCTCCCACCTGTACCTGCAATGCCTGAACCCGTCTGTTGAATAGGGTATCCACAATCGTAACAACGCATACGTTGCGTACCTTGTGGAGCAAAATAGTTTCCTGAACCACAGTCTGGGCATGTATCAGAACGCTTAGCACTCTGAGCCTTAGTTACTAACTGATCTGTCTCTGGGTTGTACCCAACACGTACGTTAGGTTGCTGTGGAGGAGGTGTGTATGGAACCTGCGGTGCTGGTCCTGTAGGTGGCATTGCCTGTCGTGGAGTTGACCCACCACCTAATCTGCGAGCCCACCAATCGTTATTCGACATCTGTTTCCACCTTTGATTCTAATAGTCCTAAGTTAAAAAGAGTTGATATGCAGGATACCGATGCGGATATCGCCACAATCTTAAATAAATCTACAAGCTTCTCTTCCATATCAGCACCTAGATTTAAGAGCGCTAGGTCGTCACCGTCTTCATCTAGAAGATAAGCGGCAGCTGTAATTCGAGACGCTAAGTCTGAATGAGAATCAATGAAAGGAATTAGACTAGCAAAGCGTTCTAAACGCTTTTGACTCTCTCGTTCTTCCATCTCAGATACCTCATCAGAAATAGGAGGTAATCCTAAAGACTCTGCTATACCTTCTGCAGGCTCTAACATAGAGTCGTATATAGCTTGACGCATTAATATAGGCAGAGGTACGTGTTTGATCTCAACACGGCTCTTCTTCTTTTTCTTCTTTCGTTTAAAGATCAATCTTTTGCCTCTCCCCATTTATCTACTATTTTAACATCTGCTAGCATAGGTATTGACAGGGCTTTAATGCCCTCCATAGCCTCACGAATAGCTGCAGCTGTTTCTTCGATTACTTCCTTTGGCGCAACCGTTACCAATTCATCATGGATAGTAAGGATCATTGCAGCCTTGTCGGGCAACAACCCTTCTGCTCGTACCATAGCCAGCTTAATAAGGTCTGCTGCTGATCCCTGGATAACAGTGTTAAAGGCCTGACGTTCTGCCCCAGCACGTTTACCAATTTCACGAGACAACATGTCTGGTAGGTAACGACGTCGGTTCATATAGGTAAGTGCATAAGGAACAGGTCCACGTCTACGTGTCTCTGCTACTACCTGGCGCTTGTACTTAGTTATGGAAGGGAACTTACGTGCAAAGTTATCCAACAGATCACGAGCTTCTTTACCGGATACTCCGATAGAAGTAGCAATCTTCTCAGGACCAATACCGTACATCATACCCAACACAAGAGTCTTTGCGCCACTGCGGTCTACACCAACAGTATCACCAATAGTTGTGTAAATATCTACTCCGTCTAGGTAGTTCTGACAAAGCACTCTGTCACCACTAAAGGAAGAAAGAATGCGAGGTTCGATCTGAGAGTAGTCAGCTACAACAAGTTGGTAACCCTCTGGTGGAACAAAAAGATTTCTAATAGCTTTTCCATTAGCAGTACGTGGGTTAGGTACGTTCTGTAGGTTTGGATTACGACTAGAGAAACGTCCGGTCTCTGCACCATACTGAATGAAGTCTGTGTGAATCCTGCCGTTCAGTAGCAGTGCTCTCTTAGCCACTGTTTTAGATTTGCCCGAAGTCGTCCTAGTTATGTCTCCCCCAAGGTAGGGAATTACATAAGTAGTTAGTAACTTATTCAGGTCAGAATAATTAAGAAGGGCGTCAACCAGTGCATCCTTGCCCATGAATGCTTTGATTGCTGGTTCAGATACCGAGAAGTCTGAGATGACAAGGTCATTACCTGCCTCGTCATTCTTGACGCCCTTCGGGGTGAGTACGCGTGGTTTAAGTCCGCGACCACCCTCCTTCTTACTAGAAAACAATAGCTTTTGTTTCTCAGGTACGCTGTTGATATTAAATGCTTTTCCTGCTAAACGATAGATGGTTGCCTTAGTTTCTTCTAACTGGTTCTCAAGATCTTCTTTAAGAACTTTGAGAGCCTCAACGTCAATGTCTGCACCGTGAAGTTCCATGCGAGAGATTACATACAGCACGTCCATCTCAAGCTTAAATACGCCCAGAACATTATCACGCTCTAACTTAGGAGCGTACTTATTCCATAGCTTCCAAGTCCACTCTGCGTCTAGCCCTGCGTAGGTAGCAACATCATCGAAGGTGTGCGCTTCAATCTGTGCCCCTACACCTTTGACCATGTGGTAATCAAACTCGCGCTTTAAACAATCATCAAGACCCAAGTTATGATTGTTACGAGTATCTAGAACAAAGGCTGCGTTGAGGGTGCAAGCATATGGCTTGGCAGGCAATTGTCCTAGATACTTCGTAACACTCTGTAGATCAAACTTTAAGTTGTGACCAATCTTAAGCATGTCACCAAAGAACAATGGCTTAAGGGCTTTAAATACTTCTCCTGGAGTAAGCTGCTCTGGAGCTTCTCCAAATACTTTAGTGGCTTTGCGCTCATCTTTACTGTAATCAGATGCACGAAGAGGCAGACCTTTAATGATACGGTCTTGTGCAGAAGGAAGTAAAGGATAATCTGTATGAAGATACTCACCGTTAGGGTGGCCCATAGGAATAACATCAACACGATCATTAGTAGCCATAGCAATCCACACGACTTGATTCTGTCGTGGATCGCCACGATGATCGCCCATGGTTTCTACGTCAAATACAAAAGCATCCTGTGTTAGATAGTGCGACACAAGATCTTGTAACTGTTCAGATGTTGTAATGATATTCATTGCGCTCCTAAGGTTTGGTTAAGGGAGCCGGTAGAAAGGAGGTTCAAAAACCCGGCTCCCCCAACAAGATGGGATTACTTATCCGTTGGCTGCGATTTCACGAGCAATCTCCGCAAGCTCTGCCTTGGTTGAAGTATGGAGAGCTTCAGGTCCAAGTGGCTTTAGGGTCTTGATTAACTCAGCAGCAGCAACAGGATCGATGTCCCATTCCTCAGCAAGGTCACGTTCTTTAACAGGTACAACGCTGTAAGATGTCTTGGTCCCCGTGCCAGTCTTACTTACTGCGTAGTACATGTCTGGGCGATTGAGAGGTGCTGTCTTCTTATCAGAAGCAAGCTTCTCAAGTTGTCCACAGAGACGTACACCAACAATCATTAGTTGAACTTGTGGTTCTTCATCAGATAGGTTTAGAACTGTAAAGGCGAACTTCTGTGATGGAATGCTACCAACTTGAACTAGTGGGTCGCCTTCGCCAATACCGATAAACGATTTCTTTCCAGGTCGATTAACCCAGTGTTGCATGAACACAATTGGTTCGTCGGAGATAAACTTTACAAGCTGAACATCTTCATCAAACTTGAAGTCAGTTGCAAATGATTTGGCAGATTTAGCTACAGCTTTTTTAGCTGCACTCCAACCAGTTTGAATGCTGGAGGATGTTGGTGAGGATGTGTTTTCGTCCTCTTCAATAAACAGGTCATCTGCTTCTAGAGATGCTGCTGTTGTGTATGAGTCAACGTTTGGAACGTCTGACTTGTTGATACGTAGTGATGTGGTCATTGGTTTCTTCTTTCATAGGATCAGTGGATCATGGTTATTAGTTTGTTTCTTGACTGTGAATCTTTCTCCAGGTTTCCATCAATTCAATTGATAGATCTGTATGTCGGTTCCAGTCAATTCGTGGGGCTTCCATAAGCACACGGGCTTCGAAAGCTTTTATAGTCGCCTCTACAATGTCTCTGCTGTACATCCGCCAACCTGGCTTCTTTACACCATCAACTACTATAGACTTGAGACGGTAAGGTGCACGTGGTATATAACCTTTGCGTTCCCAAAGTCTGATAGTCACTAGTGGACGACCTAGCGCAAGAGCAAAAGCCCCTGCACTAAATAATTCTACCACACTTCCGTTAGGTAGTTTCTTTACCTGAGGCTCTGAGTCCCAGGATCCTTCTTCTTTTTTTACTCTAGGCTTCTTAGCCTCAGGATTCAAGGGACGACGTTTCTTCTTAGAGCCGGGATAGAACTCATCCAACTCTGCAAAGATACGGTCTAATGGATCCTGATCAGTCATTTTATACAGCTCTCACAATGCAACTCTTGTCTCTGATAAAACATCGTCTTCGTAAGGTTTGCCGAAAAGTTACCGCAACTATCGCAGTAACCCTCTATGGACCTTTTAGATAGTTTTCTATGCTTCACGACTTGCTCGGAATAAATGCATAGCTAACAGACTTAGGAAACATAGAGTCGATCTCCTCTTCTGTAAGAAGACCTTCATAAAGACAAGCCATTACTTCTGACTCATCTAGTACTGGAACCATCTTATAGCAACGCTCTTTTAAGCCTTTGCTAATAAGGATGCTTGAAGCCTCAGCCTCATCAAGCTTTTGTGTGACACGTCGTTGACGCTGCAGAGACTGATAGCCGTCCACTTCTTCTGGCAATGAATACCAGAGGTGACCCTTCTCATCAGGAGTACCTTCTTTATCAACAAGGTCTGATAGCTCTGTCTTAAGGCTTGATTGCTCTTTGGTTAGATCTTCGATACGGCTACGTAGATTCACGTACTTGCGTACCTTACTTACAATTGGATTGCCCTCACTAGGCAAGTTTCTTTCAATTACATTTGGCATGTTTTTTACCCCCCTATTAAACAATATAGCACAGATAATTTAGTCTTGCAAATCCACCTTGACATACTCTTTTAGGGCAGAGATAATTACATCCGTAACAGTACGGCCATCGATCTCGGCCTTGTCTTTGACAGCGGTCCAGAGTTCATTAGATACCCGTATGGTGCGGGTTGGGGTCTTAGGTGCATTAGGCATAAAGAATATTTTAAACCATAGTGGTCTGCAAGAACGCCTTAAGACTACCCAAATTTAACTCTACACCACCATCAGAGTTGATACCCTCGCCATCCATAATGGCATCGGCTACTGCATTCTTTTGAAGCAACATGTCGTGCTGTCGCTCCTCTATAGAACCCTCCATCAAGAAGTCTTGAATAACAATTGAAGGCCAAGTACTAGAGGCCCTTCGTATACGCCCATTACGTTGTAGCGCCAGACCTGCGTTCCACGGAAGATCGTAATTAATAAGTAGGTTAGCCTGAGGGAGATCCACGCCATAGCCACCGGCGTCAGAACTAATAAGTACACGACAACTTGGGTCAGTTTGGAAAGTGACCTTAGCAACCTCTTTAGCTTTAGCATCTAGTTCTCCTGTGTAGATCTGTGGCTGATACTCTTCAAGTCGTGCTCCAAGTAGCTTAACCATATGTACATAGCTTGTAAAGATAACAACTTTATTCTGATCATTAACATCTAAGAACTCTGAAACATAGCGTAGTAGTGCGTCAACTTTTGGATGAGATTTAAGAGCGGCAAGCTTGCCCGACTCATCTAAATCATTTACATACTTAGAACCGCTATCAGAATCTTTACGGTATCTACCAGCAGAGTTAGACAGTAAAGCAGGTGCATCGCAAAGCATTCTTAATGCCGTTAGTTTAGACATAATCTTGCCCTTCAAAGCATTTGCTGCCGTGTCCTGATCTGCTCCGGAGTAGTGAGAAAATATATCAAAAGAAGTTCCATAGCTTTCAATAGCATTTTCTAAATCCTCTAGGATTTCTCTTGCTATATGATTGTAAAGAGCTGCTCCAGCCCTATCAAACGGTACGCGGATAGGTGGTGCAAAAATAGTGTCCGGCAAATACGGAGCTACGTCAGGATCTTGTTGGCGCTTTCTAACACTGGCATCACCCATAGCTTTGTTTAACGTAGGAAGATTTCTATACTTCTCTACCCCACCAAAATGGTTGCGTACAATAAACGTCTTGTCAAACAAATCAAACCGGCCCAATACCTTTTGATCTACAAACTGCATGATACTGTAGAGTTCTTCTGGCTTACCATTTTCAATAGGTGTGCCGGTAAGAGCAAACTTAACCTGACTAGTAAGTTTCTTTACTTGCTTTGATCGTTTTGATCTAAAAGACTTGATGGCTGTTGCTTCGTCGCAGACAACGAATCCTCTTGCAAGGTGTTGTACGTAATCCCAGTCGTTAACAACCTGCTCATAGTTGAGGATAACATAATCAGTGAGCGAGTGACCCCAGTCGACCGCCTCTCCGTATTGGATGGCTCTTTGTTTTGGCGTTCCATCAATGACCACAACGTTTGCAGCGTCATCTGTAAATTTCCTAATCTGTTCGGCCCACTGATACTTCAATGAGGATAGGCAAATAATAATACCAGGTTCAGTTATCTTACCTAGGTCTTTAAGTTCTTCAATAGCAGCGATAGTCAGGACAGTCTTACCTAAGCCAAGGTCGTAGGCAACAAGCATCTTCTTGCGTGCCACCATTGCCTCTACGGCCTCAACTTGATACGGTAAAAGTGTTCCTGTAAAACTCACGCGTCTTGTCTCCAATGTAAAAAGGATTTTATATAAACGGCGGTATATGCAACAGCGGCAAATATAAAACCGTATTGATCAGTAGCCACTGCGTAAATGATCCATAAGCATTCGTTAAATATGAGCCATATCCATGCCCATTTCTTTTTACGACCTACAAAGTAGATGCCTGCTACACCAATTACTGCTAATACCCATGACCACATCATACTAAGGCCACCATTCTTGTCTTAACCATAAGTTCTAAATCCTCTATGGTGGCGTTGTTAGTAAAGATTTGATCTACAGGATAGTCATCCATCTGCGACTCAGATACATGAGCATTAACAGCGTCTACTCCAAGGCGTTTGATGCGCCAGATCTGTGAAGGGTAGCCGGTAAACTCAGACATAAACTTAATAGATTCTGCTTCGTTTGTAAACCTGACATCAGTAATAACTATATTATCTGCTGGGTCTATGTTCTTAAACACTTCGTTTACCCAAAACTCTTCACCAAAAACTTTACGAGCAGAGACTCCGGCGTTCTGTAAGGCACGACGAATGTGTGGATTCTTCTTGGCCACTTCCCAACCATCACGATCAACACGCTCTTTAAGAAAAATAGGCTCACCAGCAACGTTATCTACCATAGGGTTCATGTCATACAAATACTCACGGATCTTATCTGCAAATGCTACACGGGTATACCCATAGTTTTTTACTAGGATCTTAGCCACTGTGTCTTTGCCTGATTGTGCATAGCCTGTTAGTCCGATGATCATAAAAATGCTGCCTCTCCAAATACGGAATGTTTTGAGCCCTCTAAGCAATAGTGTACCAAATGTTCTGGCATGTCGCCAATGTCCTTATACTCGCTGCCTTGGTAGTTTAAGAACCAGCACTCCATACCTTCTTTACGTGTACGCTCAAGCATATCTGCCGAAGCTTTTCTACCTGCAGCATCATTGTCCATAGCAAAGATCAGCTTGTCCGCAGCTTTCATAAGCTGTAGTTGATCATCACTAATAGATGCACCAAAAGTAGATACCGCACCAAAAACTCCCATTGATGAGAGCTTGACTGCGTCTAGCGGAGACTCTACAACAATCATTGTTCCGGACTTAAACAACTCAAGCCCAAACAATGTCTTTGATTTAGCTACGCCTGTAGGTCTATTACGAAAGAAGCGTTCTGTTTGACTCTTCTCTTGCCAACCCATAAGCTTAAAGCCGTTAGGGTTTCTAATAGGCGTAATCCAGGAGTTCTTGTTAGGGTTCCACTTTACACCGTGGAGCACACAAGCATCCTCTGTCAAACCCCTAGCAGATAAAGCCCAATCAGGTGCTACGCTGTCGAAAATTGACAGACGTGCCTCACTCATCCCCACAGGTGCAGGGATAGGGATGTAGCTATTGCGAGCTTCTTCTAACTGGCGTGCAAGATACTCGAAGTTAACCTCGACGTTATTGCGTAGCCATTCCTTGGCAGCCTCAAAGTCTACGCGTCCCCATGTTGTGGTGAACTCTTTGATCTCACCGACAAGAGTAAGCAAAGTACCTTTGTAACCGCAAGAGAAACAATGATGAACACCGCTCTCAGCATTCATAGACCAAGAAGGATTACTATCTTCTCGTCCGGTACGTTCCAAGTGCATAGGGCATAGCCCAAGCAACTCATCACCACGCTGTGTCACCTCAATACCTAGATTGAGAAGCACACCTTCTACTGAACCCTCTGCGTACATCAGTCCTCCCTCTCCCACCCTGGCTTATCTGGAAGCGTAGGCGCGGTAGCTTTAGAGCCACACAACGAACACTCCATCTCTGTAAAGTACATCGATACTTCGTAGTCTTCAAACATAGCTTGTATGTTCCACAACTTAGACCCGCATATACAAACGTGAATAGGTTCTCCACGAAGGTCCATCATCTTTTTACCCTGCGCTTAATACGTCTGCGCTCTACAGGAGTTGTTCCACCCCATACGCCTTCTTTTTCATTGGTGTTAATAGCAAAAGACAAACACTTGTCTTTGATCCAACAATCATTACAGATTTTCTTAGCTTGCGCCACGTCCTCGTCACCGTATTCTTCTGGAAAGAAGATATCAGTGTTGTAGTCTGTGCACAGCTGTGTCCCATCAAACGGACTTAATGCCACTGAAAGCTGCATACTCTTCAAAGCGCCCCTCCTCCCAATCCCACATAAGATCTGTTGAACCCATACCTGAAATACGACTTGCTGCCACTGTTAAAGATCTAGATGAATCATCTTCTTCATCCTGACGTTGTAACGCTAGAACAATATCTGAGTCCTGTAAGAACGAGGATGTGTAACCAATGGAGTCTGCGGTTACTTTGCCACCACGCATCTTAGAACGTAAAGCCTGAGTACTAACTACAACAGGCACATCGTAACGCTGAGCTACACGCTTCATGTTACGAGTCAAGCTACGTAGTGAACGTTCGCTCTCAGTCTCTCCGGTCTCTTCGTCCATCATAAGATACATACCGTCAACAAATACAATGTCTGGTTTGAACTTCTCGATCTTTGCTGACAGTCCGGTTATAGTTCTAGCTGCAATGTTATCTGGCATCCAAAACTCTTGACGTAGTTCGCTAAGATGATCTCGGTAACTCTTTTCTTCTTCTGGTCTAAGAGCACCACGGATCAAACGACCATGTGAAATGTGTGCACGCATCGCATCGTAACGCGTCTTCATTTCTCTAGCCGTCATCTCAAACGATTGAAACATAACCTTAAGGTTTTCATCCTGTGCACGGATAGCCATCTGCATAGCTAACACAGACTTACCTGTCTTAGGCGGAGCCACTATAGTCCACAGCTGTTGCTTAAGTAATCCGGCAGTAATGTCATCGATAGTTTTAAATCCAGTAGAGATACCAAGCAAACCGTTAGGACGTGTCTTAATACTCAAGTACTCATCGTAACGCTCTAAAGGATTCTCGCTGAGGTTCTCGTCGTTAGACTCTCTAGTGTTGTCGTTAAGAAGTGATTGCACCGCAGAACTCATAGTTTGAATAGCTGCGTTGTGATCACCCTGCTGTACAGACTGCTGAGCCTCTAACAAAGTATCAATAGTCTTTTGACGCTTTCGATACTCTATTAACTGATCAATCAGATACTCGACACTGTCCTCTACGGCATGCAAAGTGTAGGTAGGAAAGTTCTCTTTAACAGTAACCGAAGTAGGAACTTCTCCATACTTCTCGTTATGTTTTGCTATGAACTTCCACACCTGTCGGTTCATATCATTAAAGAACCAGTCTTCCTGCACACCAGACTCAACAAGGGGTCTTATATCCCTGTTACGAATGGCTTTGGAAAGCAAGCGCTCTTCATTATTTGCTGCCATGCATCGCTCCCTCATCTAAAAACCAGTGCCCGTAGCGCATGCCACGAGAACTAATATCAATTACATACTTTACTTCTGGTCTGTACGGAAGCTCTGCTACAAGATCTGCCACTACAGGATAAGCTTTTGAATAGTTAAACGGATTAGTTCCTAGGTTGTCTAGATCTTCTAACACGTTGTCCATCTGATCTTGCGAATGTTCAAACCCAACTAGCTCTAAGGTGTAGTCATACTTTTCTCTAAACCTCCAGAAACTAGATAGAGCTTGTCGGTCATAGGTAACCTCTTCGTAAGGCACCTGTATACCAAGCACCCGATTAAACTTTAGTTCTCTAGACAGAATACAATCTAAAGCAACTACGACTCGCATAGGAATCTCGTTAGATATATCGCCCCCGCGCATATTTACAGAGCTACGATCTTGCCGTAGTTTACCAGCAATTCTCTGAACGCTACAGGATCTTCTGAGGCCATGCGGCTTTCGTAACGATCAACCTTGTTAGAGATCTCAACTGGATAGATTCCGTTGTTCTTCTCCATTTTATCTTTTACAAATCG
>Ga0222712_10003419_pt1 | contig 17307 bp, 15 predicted proteins | sample C33_657DmetaG_FD_165043 | JGI IMG/M metagenome (GOLD analysis project Ga0222712, IMG submission 165043) | Estuarine water microbial communities from San Francisco Bay, California, United States - C33_657D | ecosystem: Environmental > Aquatic > Marine > Unclassified | place: USA: California...
CGATGGCTCTGCAGTATTAGGACTTGGAAATATTGGTCCAGGAGCAGCACTTCCTGTAATGGAGGGAAAAGCAGCCTTATTCAAGAGGTTTGCCGATGTTGATGCCTGGCCAGTTTGTCTTGATACCCAAGATGTTGATGAGATTGTTAGAACTGTTCAAATTATTGCCCCAGTTTATGGCGGAATTAATCTTGAAGATATCTCAGCTCCACGCTGTTTTGAAATTGAGGCTAGGTTGAGAGAGTTATTAGATATTCCAGTTTTCCATGATGATCAACATGGAACAGCAATTGTGGTTTTGGCAGCACTTGCCAATGCATTAAAGCTTGTTAAAAAGGATTTGAAATCAAGCAAAATTGTTTTAAGTGGTGTTGGAGCCGCAGGTACTGCGGTTGCAAGATTGTTAGTTGCAAAGGGTGCTAAAAATATAATTGGTTTTGATAAAGATGGATTGGTTTTTGAGGACAAGGGTGAATCTGACCCAATGCGGAAATGGTTTGTCACAAACTGCTCACCTGGCTCCTTCCGTGGTGATATCCATGAAGCAATGAAGGATGCTGATGTATTTATCGGTGTTAGCGCTCCTAATGTTTTAAATGAGGCTGATATCAAATCAATGGCAAAGGGTGCAATTGTTTTTGCACTTGCAAATCCAGATCCAGAGATTGATCCGGCCATTGCCCGCAAACATGCGGCGGTAGTTGCAACAGGCCGAAGTGATCAGCCAAACCAAATCAATAATGTTTTGGCATTTCCTGGAATCTTTAGAGGTTTATTGGATTCAGGCATCACAAAAATCACTGATTCGATGTTGGTGCTTGCAGCAGATGCAATTGCCTCATGTGTAGCGGAGGAACAATTAAATGCTAATTTTATTGTGCCGAGCGTATTTGATTTAAATGTAGTACAAAAAGTTGCTGCTGCAGTAAAAAAATCCTCATAAGTTAATGCTCTCCTACGCCGCCTCATTTGATGAGCAACTATCTCCAGTTGCTCCATTTCTGTTTTATGTAGTAATTGCAGGAATCATTTTTGTTGAAACTGGTTTATTGCTTGGATTCTTTCTACCAGGTGATTCACTTTTATTTAGCGCAGGATTAGTTGCAGCAGCCAGGGATGATATAAATATTGCTTTTCTAGTTCTGGCAGTATTTCTTGCAGCATTTGTTGGCGACCAGGTTGGCTATGTGATTGGCCGAAAGGTTGGCCGGCCTTACTTAGAAAAGCATAAATCACCCAGAATGCAGCGGATGTTGGCTAGATCTGAGAGATTTTATGAAAGGTATGGCTGGTGGTCGGTAGTAATAGCCAGATACATCCCATGGGTTAGAACATTTGTCCCGCCAATTGCTGGAACGGTAAAGATGAATTACTACAAGTTCTTATCTGCAAACGCACTTGGTGCTTTTCTATGGGGAGTTGGAATCACTTTAGCTGGCTTTTACTCAGGATCAATCCCTTGGGTTAAAGATATTTCTTACGCTTTAGCAGCTTTCTTTATCACCGCATCTTTACTTTCAGCTTTATTAAATTACTTACGAGAAAAACGAGATTGACCATTTGTAATTACGCCTAAATAGGTGAGTGCAATTCCAATTAGCAAGTAAGGTGAAATAACCGTTCCTGGTGTTGGGAAAATGAGATCAATCAAAAGTGAGCCGATAAGCATTCCGCCCACGCTAAACAAAGTGAACTCTAATACTCCTAAATGCTGCACGACATGGGAGGAAAGAGCAATATAAAGAACACCTATTGATCCGCCTATAAACATCCACCAAGGAGCGGTAGTGAAATTACTTATTGAATGATCGGTAAATATAGACCTTAGTAATAAAAGTGAGAATAAAAAGGATGTTCCTGTTATAAAATTTAATTGTGCAGTTGCAAAAGCTCGTTTTGAAAATGAATTAATTTTTCCATTTAATGCTCGCTGAAAACCCACCCAAGTGCCGGCAAATAGCGCCAATCCAATGGCTAATACTGAAAAATTGCTCATAGATAATCGATCTAAGGTTGAAACTAAAACTGCAAAGATTGTTATTAGTGCTGCAATAATTCGTCGTTTTGTAATCACTGACTTAACCCCACCAGATAAACCAAGTTGATCAACCCAAAGTGAGATCGCGGTTTGGCCAGCTAGGGATGCAACTGTAAAGAGAGCTACTCCTGCGATTGGAACTACATACGTTTGCATTGCAACAAATGATGCTCCCAATGCTCCAGCAACTAAAGTCCAAGGGCGCATTTTCCCTTCTTTAACCGCTTTAAAGATCTCTTTAAATGCCGATCTAAGTTTTGGTTGTGTTAAAGAAATTAGAGTTATAAAAAGTAATCCGGTTGAAAAAGATACAAATGCAGCCTCTAGTGAATCTCCCATTTTAAAAGATAATTCGCCATTGATTTTAGATTGGACGGCAATTAATAGACCCGAGAGAGCAGAGAGAATCTCTAAACCAACCACCTTTTCCGCTGATTTAATAAGACTCTCCTTAGAAAAACTTCCAAGGAGAGTATAGAACTTACGGAAGTGCTGGAGCTGAACCTAAGGTGATATTAAAGGTTTTTGATGATCCAGCAGCAGATTCCACCACCATGATGATTTGATCACCTGGTGCATGGCTTCTAATTCTAACTATGGCAGTTACAGCATCATTGACCTTAAATCCATCAATGCTTTTAACGATCGAGCCAACGGTTAATCCAGCTCGTTCAGCTGCAGCACCTGGTGTTAAAGTTAAAATGCGTGCTCCATTTCCAGTGTAAGCAGGGTCAAATGAGATTCCTAAGAATGGTTTTGTGGATTTTCCAGTCGCAATTAATTCATCGGCAATTCGAATTGCTTGGTTAAATGGAATTGAAAATCCAAGTCCAATATTTCCTGGTGTGCCAATTGAGGAGCCAGTGGTTGCAATTGCAGAGTTAACGCCAATTGCTCTTCCTTGGGAATCAACAAGTGGGCCGCCAGAGTTTCCTGGGTTAATTGCAGCATCGGTCTGAATTGCATCCATATAACTTTCAGCACTTGTTGCACCAGTTGTTACTGGACGATTTAAAGCAGAGATAATTCCACTTGTTACAGTTCCAGATAATCCAAGCGGGGAGCCAAATGCAATTACAGGATCTCCGATTGAAATCGAAGAGGAGTTACCTCGTGGAATTTCAGGAAGGTTTCCTTTTTTAATTGAGATAACTGCTAGGTCATAATCTGAGTTTCTGCCAACAATTGTTGCTGGTAGGAGTTCACCATTATTTAGTTCCACTTCAATTGTTCCTGTGGTTGCGGCATTTTCAATTACATGGTTATTTGTAATGATGTAGGAGAGTGATTGATTGCTTTTATAAATTGAACCAGAGCCGGTGCCATTTCCTGCAGTCGAGGTAACCTCAATAGAGACAACTGAAGGAGAAACTAATTGGGCAATACTTTTAACATTCGCTCCAGTTGCGCCAATGTCAATGGCGCTTCTGCCTTTAGCGCAGCTGCCATTTGTTGAGGCGTAAAGTGCTTTAGTTTTGTTATCAATACAAGCCTTTACAATTGGCACATTATTTGTATTGGCTACCGCATAACCACCAACTGAGACAACGCCAATTACAAATCCAGTCAGGTATTTATATAAACTTCTCTTCATTACTCTCCATAATTTGCTTAAACAATAAGTGAGGCAGATGGTAGGTAGTTTACTTGAGAATTTTCTGAGAACTACCTGCGGTAAAGTTATGAAATGAACTCAGATCTGACCATCTCCACAGATCGGCTAATTCTACATACAGTTCTGGCGCCGGAGTATGCCCTGTTGGATGAGAGCTACAGCCACCAACAACTTTGGCTAGATCGCGGTTTTTCTGATCCAATCAAATACTTTGAAAATAATAAACACCCAATTAAATATCGAATCACCCAAGTTTTAGAAAACCCTGACTCAGCAAAGTATTTACTTAGGGTGGCGGTCCTTAAAAAGGAACCAATAATTATTGCAACAGCTGGATTTCACTCTTTGCCAAATGAAAATGGCATGATTGAAATTGGTTTTGGCGTTGATAATAAATTCCAAAATCTAGGATATGGGCAAGAAATTTTGCGTGGTATGTGGGATTGGGTTATTAATGATCCAAATGTTAAAACACTACGATATACCGTTTCACCAAAAAATTTACCATCGGTTCACATCATCAATAAATTTAAGTTTAAATTAATTGGCCAACAGATAGATGATGAGGATGGACCTGAGGATATTTATGAACTCCCAGTTGAAAAGTACAAAGATTTTTATTTAGATAAATCCTCATAGCTCATATTCCGAACCTGCGGATCAAAAAGTGGTAACACAATTGCAACCACAGTTATTGCAGCCATAATCTGAAGGAAATTTTCAATTCCAACTAAGGTTGATAGAGGCGCAGCTATTGCAAGCCCAATTGGCCTAAACATCATCGAACCCATGGCATCAAAAGATGCGACTCTTGAAAGTGATTCTCGTGGCACCTTTCGTTGTAAGGCGGTGTTCCATAGCGTCCCCCACAAATCTAAAGTAATCCCAAATAAAAAGGCTCCAAATGCAATTAGTAATAATGATTGTGGCTTTGCCAGTGACCAGATATAAAAAGTGATCGTAAAAGATGAGAGCATTAAAAATCTCATTGGAAACTTCGGCTTTACTTTTATCGCAATTAGCGAGCCAACTATTAATCCAGCAGATTCTGCGCTAATCACAAATGACCAAGATTTGGGTCCATTGAAATGTTCAAGTGCAATTAATGGTCCTAAAACATTTTCAGCAGCAGCCCAGCACATAACTATAAATGAAAATGCAGCAACAATAATTACAATCCATCTAAAGGAGAGAAATACTCGCCACCCATGAAGTAAGTCATCTAACATAGTATTTTCGCTATGTTCTGCCCTAGGTGTTAGATGTCTAAAAGTAAAAATCATTAAACCTGAAATAAAGAAACTTGCTGCATCTATAGCTAAGGTAAATGCCACACCGAAAAGTTCAATTAATATACCCGCAACTGCAGCACCCAGAATTACACCAGCATTTGTTACAAAAGCATTTAGTGCATTTCCTTTTTGCAACCCTGCCTCTGGTAAAACTGCTGGAATTACCCCCGTAAAAGCTGGCCAAAAAATTCCCCACATCAGACCAAAGAATCCATTGGTGAGTAACAAAACCCAAAGTGGCACATCACCGGATGCAAAGTAGGCAACTTGAATAAATAAAACTAATCCAGCTGCCATATCAGTTAAGCCAACCATTCTTGCTCGGCCATACTTATCAGCAATTACTCCGCCAAAAGGTGCCATCAATAAGAAGATTACAGTTGTTGTACCAAGCACTAATCCCAACATATTTGCTGAGCCATTAGGTAAAGCTAAAATTCCAAAGGCAAGAGCAATTGGCCCCATGCCATTTCCGAAATTAGATACAAAGCGTGCGATGAATAACCGCTTTACATATTTATGGGCTAAAACTTCTCGTGTTTGCACCCTGCTATTTTGTCATATTACTTGTTGGGCGATCTGGTAATTTCAATCTACTAGCAGCAAAACTTATTACCAATAAACCGAGAATCAAGCCTGATAACCAATACCAATGTGCGCCTACACCTAAAAGTGATCCAGCAATTGCAGGTCCACCGATTAATGCAATTTGCCACGCATTTGCACCAGCTGCGTTATATCTACCTCGCAAATGCTCAGGTGCTAATTGATTTACCACCGATGGCAATATTGGTGACCAAATCATTTCACCAAATGCAAAAATTAACTGACAGATAATTACAAATGCCAAAGCGGCACCTTTAATTAAACCACTGGCAGCAAGTGCCACCCAGGCAACTGCCCAAAATAAAACAGCTAGGGCCATGGCCGTTTTTCGTTTCATTAATAATAACTTTTTATTTACCCACAATTGAAATGCTGCAATAACCAAGGTATTTACAGCATAAGCCCAGGCTAAATCTCTAGGTTGCAGAGCAGATATTGAGGTCGCAAAGGCGGTAAAGCCCACCTCTAATTGGCTGTAGCTGAGTAAGGTTGCAAACATTGCAACAAACCAAAATTTAACAAATGTTTTATCTGCCACAACATCAGCCCAACCACCTTCAAGTTTTGCTCGCTCTATTCGCTCTGATGCACTTCTCCTGCCAACTCCTCTTAGAGTTAAAACAACTGATAGATAAACCAGGTATGACATACCATCACCAATGAATAGAATTTCAAAAGTTCTAGCGTTGTCTAAGGTGACGATTAGTGAAGAAACTAATCCGCCAATACCGATTCCAAGATTTAACATCGCAAATTGTGCACCAAAAATTCGCTCCCTTAGATGCTCAGGAGTTAACTCCGTTGATATGGCATTTTGGGATGGCCACATCGCAGCCTGTCCAACGGAGCAAATTGTTGTCACAAAAAATGCTTGAGGGATTGTTTTAACCTGGCTTAACAACGAGAAGCCAAGGGAGCTAACGATTAAAGAGACAATTAATACAGGTTTTGGTCCCCACTTATCAATTAAATTTCCAACTAATGGGGATATTACCAAGGAAGAAAAGGCTCCGTAACTTGCGATTAATCCAGCAACTGCAATTGGAAACCCTCTTATGTTGTGAAAGTAAATAAATGTATATGGAAGTACTAAGCCATTTCCCAAAGCTGATAGGGCAATACCTAGCAACATAATCCGAGCGTTACGCGGTAATTTATCCGTGCTAGAAATACTCAATTAAACCATTACCTCTTTGGAGGTTGTGATTGAGTTAAGGAAATCCATATCTGGCTCAACTCCAATTCCAGGTTTATTTGGCACTGTTAAATAACCATCCTCCATCACAAAAGGAGTTGTTATATCCTGTTTAAAATAACGAGATGACGCAGAGGTGTCACCTGGCAAGGTAAAGCCTGGCAATGCTGCCAGAGCTAAGTTAGCCGCTCGACCAATTCCAGTTTCTAGCATGCCACCACACCAGACTGGAATTTTGCTTGCAACACAAAGATCATGAATCTTGACCGACTCAAAGTAGCCACCAACTCGGCCTGGTTTTATGTTAATTACAGTAGTTGCATTTAACGCCAAGGCATCTTGTGCGGATTGCAATGAAATGATTGATTCATCTAAACAAATTGGAGTTTTCACCTCTTTAGCAAGCAAGGCATGTCCCAAAATGTCATGTTCATCAAGCGGTTGCTCTATAAGTAATAAATTAAATTGATCAAGCCGGGCAAGATGCTTTCCGTCAGATCTTGAGTAGGCCTGATTGGCATCAACCTGCAATGGAATCTCTGGATAAATTTCTCTAATTAATTTAACCGCTTGAATGTCCCAACCTGGTTCAATCTTTAATTTAATTCTTCGATAACCCTCATCAACATAAATCTTTACCTCTTCAGCCAATGCATCCAAATTGTTGGCAATACCAACAGATACACCACATTCAACCCTGCTCTTTGTTGCACCTAAATATGAGGCGAGTGAAACTTTTTCATCTTTTAATTGCGCATCCAAGATTGCAGTTTCAAGGGATGCCTTTGCCATTTGTCCACCCAGGTAAGGTTTTAAAATTGTGGCAACATCTTCGGCTTTAAACTCTCCAGCTTTTTTTAAAGCTGGAATTAAGAATCTTTTTATTAAATCGATACAGGCGTATGTGTACTCAGGTGAATAAAGTGGCTCCGACATCGCAACACACTCTGCCCACCCGGCAGTACCGTTTTCATTTACAACCTTAACCATTAAAACTTGTCGGGAAGTTTGAGTTCCAAATGAAGTTCGAAATGGACGCACTAGGGGTAGTTCAATAATTCTTAATTCAACCTCTTGAATTTTCATATCCGCACAACATATTCATTATTTGTTGAAAAGCCAACTACTTGGCCTCCTCGGTCGAAAGCTTTCAAAAATTGTTCTCTAACTTTGTGTCGCCATCTAAGATTTTCAGCTAAATCAGAAGATCTGATCGCCACTATATCTTCGGGAATTGCGATCAAAAGATCCTCTGATTTTGGTGAAGCAATCAACTCTCTTGGCTTTGGATTATCGCCAACAACTTTCCAACTAGCCATTAGGCGATCAGATTCATCTCCAGCATTTAAAGCATCTGGCATATCGCCATAAAAGTTTGGGTAGTAGCCGGCGATATCAACACCGCACTTAATTAAATTTAATTTTGCATTACGGCTTACAAGAGGATCAAAAGTCCAAGATATCTCTTTGTAATTGTGTTTCTTTGCCCAATGCCATTGATCAACTTTGAGTGCAAATCCAACTCCCTTGTTTCGATACTCATCAAGGACCGCAGTCATATGTGAATGAAGATGAAGCCCACCGGTAGTCGCCGGGAATGCAAAAGCAGCACCAACACATTTATCACCAATAAAAGCTCCAGATAAATATGATCCGCTGTGAACCATTGCTTGCAATAAATTTGGTGTGATCTCAGTGCCGGCCTCCATGGCCCAAGTTTTATCAAATACATGCCGACCTTGATTTTGGTCAGAGAGAGAATCTAATTTGCGTACCTGCAACTGAGAGTTCATTGTGCAATCTTAATCCAGTTTGCGAATGTTTGCTAAGGATAGATCTAACCTTTTGTCAGTGTAATAGTCATTCTTAGGCCACCAAACTTGCTTAGAGAAAGTTTTACGCTCCCATCATTTTTATTAACTATTTTGTGAATAATTGTCATGCCCAGACCACTGCCGCCACTTTCCCTAGAGCGTGACTTATCAAAGCGACTAAAAGCTTGAATACCATCCGAATAATACTCATTAGGAAGTCCTGGCCCTGAATCATCAATAGTAATCTGAACTTGATTTGAAGAATGCGTTAAATTAACTTCAACTTTACTATTTTCGGGAGTATATCTAATAATATTTGAAAATATATTTGAGAAAAGTTGATCCAAATAAAATTCCTTTATTCTTACATAAATTTCAGGCGCAATATTATTTTTCAAAACTCGTGAAGGTTGGAGATTGCCTAAATCAAACAAATGTTTTTCAATCAAATCAGAAATACAAACCGGTGAGTCTGCCGCTTCGCGCAATTCATCTAATTCGGTAATTAACAGTAAATCATCTATTATTTCTTGCATTCTAAGGATTTCAGAATGAATTCTTTGGCGATATTTATCCGCTTTACCAATATCTGAGTTAGTTTTTTCAAGCAACTCGAAGTAGCCTTTTATTACTGTAAGGGGAGTTTTTAGTTCATGCGAAGCATCTCCGATAAAATTTTTCATTTTCTCTTGATTTTTTTGTAAAGTTTTTGCTATGGAATTTAATTCAAAGTCCTTCCTAAAAATTAAATAAACTGATAAAAATGCAAAAAACATGATTAAAAAAGTAAATATAATTAAATATTTAATATTCTCATCTTTAGTTTTCTCAGTATCAATTAACGAGTAATACAATAATAGAAATTCATTCTCAGAAATTTCAAAAGATCGTACTCGGACTTGGTCTATTGTAATTGCTGAATTTAAGGAACTACGAATTTGTTTAATTGAAGGAGTCTCGATTAACTCTAGTTCGTTGTCATTCAATGAGATTAGACTCCCTTCAGCTGAAACATAGGACACTGAAAAATTTAAATCACTTTCATCGGCTAAATACGTGGCAAGTAATAGTGAATCTTCTTGAGAATTTTTCAACTGTTCGACAACTTTAGAGATTATTGAATCAAGTAAATTGAGTTGGTTTCTGTAAGATGAATTTATTGAGAATGCACCTACCGCAATAGATGTTATTAGAATGATAGTAGTTACAACTAAGCTGAGTCTTGAGTGTAACTTCATTTATCACCAACAATTTGAAAGCCTATTCCTCTTATAGTTTTGATGCCATCGAAACCATCCTTGTGAAATTTCTTGCGAAGATAAGATATATATGTATCTACCACAGTTGAATTATTTTTGAAATCTATGCCCCATACACTTGCTAATAAGTTTTCTTTTGTAACAACCTTTCCAGCTCGCATAATTAAAGCTTCAAGCAATCGAAATTCTGTTGCACTCAATTCCACAATGTCGTTATTAAAACTAGCTTGGTACCTATCTAGGTCAATCTTAATTGGCCCACAAATTAGTTCTTTTTTGCTTTGACCTTCAGGTTTAGTTCTTCGCAGGATTGCTCTAACCCGTAGAACCAACTCCTCGATTCCAAATGGTTTTGTAAGATAATCATCTGCTCCGATTTTAAGTCCGGCCGTAATGTCACTCCTTTCACTTCTTGCACTTAACATTAATGCAGGAACTGTAAAGCCCTCTTTTCTCACCTTTTCTAGTAAAGCTAACCCATCGAGCTTAGGCAAATTAATGTCAAGGATGATCAAATCAAACCTTTCTGATCGAATTTTGTTTAATGCGATCAGGCCATCTGAAGCAATTGAGGTTTTTATTTCAGCCACTCCTAGAGCATCACATATCAGCTCACGAATCCCAGGCTCATCATCTACTACAAGAACTTGAGGCACATTACCCATGTATTAACAATAGAACTTTAAGAGGTTAAATGAGTACTCTAATTCACAATTTTTATTCAAAAAAATAAAGAGTTAAATTCACAAGATTTTCACAAGGTTGCAATCCATTATTTATCCATACCTCACAATGAGGAATGAAAGGATATGAACATGAATAAAAAAATAGCTATAGTGGCTGCAATTACGTTGACCACTTTATTGGGTAATACATCAGCAGCAGTTGCCGCTGATGACACGACATACAAATCAACCGTTGAGAGTTGGAAAGCCTCAAATAAAGCTGCAAAAGATGCTTATAAGACAGCGGTAGATGCCTACAAAGCTGGTAAGTCAAGTTTTGCAACTGCCAAGAAAGCAATTAATGAAAAGTTCAAGCAAGATGCAGATGCGTCTAAAGCTCGTACAAAAGCTGCAGTTGATGCGGCCACTACTACAGAAGCAAAGAAGGCCGCTAAGGCTTCGGGAAAGGCAGAACTTGATGCTTTGATCACTGCAAGAAATGCAGCTATCGCAGCATTAACTCCTGCTCCAGTTAAACCTACCAAGCCCATTGCATCACAAAAACCAGTAAAGCCATAAAGAAAGATTGTGATCAACTGATTTAAAGGTTGTGACTAAATAAGTAAAGCACTGTAGGCCTAGTTACAGTGCTTTACTTTTTATAACTATAATTCTCTGTTTATTCTGCTCAAGAAACTTGTTTGGTGCGCCCGCAGGGATTCGAACCCCGAACCTTCTGATCCGTAGTCAGATGCTCTATCCGTTGAGCTACGGGCGCAAAGTTGTTAAGCGATGGGAAGTCTAGCGATTTATCAAGACCTTCCCAAACTTATTAGCCGCTTCCAATCCACCTCTTTTACACGAGGTTTTCCAGCAATTTCACCTGAAATAACTTCAGAGGCGTTAATTTTTTCCCATCCAAGTTGATCAATAACCTCATGCCCAGATTTAAGTAGGGCTGTTATGCCTTCGCTTTCTTTTGGATCCTTTAGATTTTCGATAATCAAATCCACAACATCATTTGAATCACTTTTATTAGTACCAATTACTCCAGTTGGACCTCGCTTTGCCCAGCCAGTTGTGTAAACATTGTGCTCAACATGTCCAGCTATGTTTTCAATTCTGCCATTTACAATATTTATTCCTTGATACTCGACTGCGTCATATCCAATTGCAGTGATGACCAAGCCGGCTTTTATTGAGAATTTCTCATCAGTTGCAACTACTTTGCCATTTTCAACTTTGTTAACCGCAAAAACAACCTCTTCAACCTTTTGCGAGCCTTTGATTTCCAATGGTGCTGCTAAAAATTTAATCTCCAGCTTTCTAGCAACACCTTTTTTAGCGTGTTCAGCAATCAACTTCATTGCTTCAATATTATTTTTCAAATCTTTTTCAACCTCGCCAAGTAATTCAACGCGCGCAATTGCATCAGTAATTTGTTTCTCGTCAATATAAACATCTGTATTTTCCAGCTTTGGTAAATCACGAAGTTCAGGAGCGGTAAAGGCTGCATGCTCAGGCCCACGTCGGCCGCAAATGATCACAGTTCTAATGTTGCTCTGTTTTAATTTAACTAGCGCATGATCTGCTACATCTGTTGGGTCTAATTCAGTTGGATCAATAGCCAAAATTCTTGCCACATCCATTGCGACATTTCCGGCACCAATTACAACCGCTGTGTCACAAGATAAATCCACCTCGGTTTGAACGTAATCTGGATGAGAGTTATACCAAGGCACAAAATCAGCAGCTGATAAAGAGTTTCTTAGTTCTTCACCGGCGATACCAAGTTTTCGCCCACGCGCAGCTCCTGTAGCAAGAACCACTGCATCATATTGTTCACGTAAATCTTTGAGCGAAATATCTTTACCTAACTCAACATTTGCAAATAATCGAAATCGATCCTCTTTAGCTATTTTTTCAAAAACCTTCGAGACGGTTTTAATCTTTGGGTGATCTGGTGCCACACCACTTCTGACCAATCCCCATGGAGTTGGTAGGCGCTCAATCATGTCAATTGAAAATAATAAATCTTCACTTTGTGCTTTTTGAAAGGCTTGTGCAGTGAAGTAACCGGCCGGACCTGCGCCAACTATTGCAACTTTATAGGTAGGCAACTTCCCCCCAATTTCTAGAAGCTCTTAACAACATTGGCGGAGACGAGAGGATTTGAACCTCCGAAACCCTTTAGGGGTTAACCTCATTAGCAGTGAGGCGCACTAGACCGGGCTATGCGACGTCTCCAACGAGTGAAGATTACCGCTCATTACACACCTGTAGCCAATTTAAGCCTCTTAGGTAGGCTTATCAAATGAATTCAGGTAGCAACTCCAACAATAATGAAAAGGCGCTGGAAGAGCGGACCCATGATATTCCTACCGCAGATGCGATGACTGAGTTTATGAAACAAGGATGGGCGCCCATAGCTCTGTCAGATCTATCAGCTCATCAATCAATTGCTTACACAAAAATTCGTAGAGAGAAATTATCTAAACAATATGTAGGTAAAAGATTAATTTTTCCTGCGGGTTCATTAAAAGTTAGAAGTAATGATTCAGATTATCAATTCAGAGCGCACTCTGCCTTTAGTTGGTTTACCGGCATAGTCGCATCAGATTGTGTTCCAGATTCTGTGTTTATTATGGAGCCCGCTGCATCAGGACATGAAGGACTGCTATTTATTCATCCTCGCTCTCCACGAGATAACGATGAGTTTTATAAAAACACTCGTTATGGTGAATTTTGGGTAGGTCGAAGAATGACCTTAGAAGAGACTCAAATTAAATATGAATTACAAGTAAGACAAATTGAATCAATCTCTGAATTTTTGCAAAACAAAATAGATACTTTGATTGTTCGTGGGGAAGATTTAGCGATAGATAAGTTAGTTCCTGAGCAAGCAGATACTGAGAAAGAGTTTCTCAACTTCATCTCAGTAATGCGTTTAGTTAAAGATCAATATGAAATTGAACAAATGCAAAAAGCTGTAGATGCCTCCGTGCGAGGTTTTGCAGATATGGTTAGAGTTTTTCCAGCTGCAATCTCTGTACCAAGAGGTGAGCGAGTAATTGAGGCAGCTTTTTATGGCAGGGCGCGGCTTGAAGGAAATGACAATGGCTATCCAAGCATTGTTGCAGCCGGCTCTCATGCTTGTGTTTTGCATTGGATCCGAAATGATGGTGATGTTTTAGCTGGAGATTTAGTTTTAATTGATGCCGGAGTTGAGGTTGAATCTCATTACACCGCAGATATCACTAGAACCTTTCCGGTAAATGGGAAATTCACTGAAGCCCAACGTAAGATTTATATGATTGTTTATAAGGCCCAACAGGCAGGAATTGCAGCGGTTAAACCGGGTGCAAAGTTTAAAGATTTCCATAATGCCTGCATGGTTGAAATTGCAAAGGGCGCCTTTGAACTTGGGGTTTTACCGATGAGTGTTGAGGATTCATTAAAGCCTGAAAATGGATTACATCGCAGATGGCAATTTCACGGCTCAGGCCATCATTTAGGTATTGATGTTCATGATTGCGCGCATGCTAGAAAAGAACAGTATGCCGATGCGGTATTAGAGCCGGGCATGATTTTGACAGTAGAGCCTGGTTTTTATATTCAACCAGATGACACATTGTTCCCTGAGGAGTATCGCGGAATTGGTGTGCGAATTGAAGATGATATTTTGGTTACAGAATCTGGTGCAAAGATTTTAAGTAATGCTCTTCCTCGTCATCCAGATGAGGTTGAAGCGTATATGGCAAAGCTACTTAAGTAATCTAGCTTTTAGCGCTCTCTTTAACCTCAACAATTTCACATGGTGAGCCATCACAACAGTTAGTCTTCATGTGACAGTTTGGACAAAGCCATCTAGTTGATACTGGGTCATATGGTGCGCCACAGAAATCACATGGCATTTGGTTGTTAGCACCCATGCTTAATTACTTTTTGTTTTAAATGCTCGATTAACAATTGTGGTAACTATTGAAATAATTAATGAACCCCACAATGCAGACCAGAAATCAACTACATCGAGTGAATCACTCCATCTTGCCGTCAGCATTAACATCGCAGCATTTATTACAAATGAAAATAAGCCAAGTGATAACAAAATTGCCGGCAGAGTTAAAAGCTTAATTATTGAACCAAGTACGCCATTGATTAATCCAAATATCAGCGCCACCCATAGGTAACTCCAGGCACCGCCATTGACGCTAACGCCAGAGATTAAAGTTGTTGCTGCCCAAAAACCAAGTGCACCTGCAACTAGGCGGACAATTAAATTCACGTACTAAACAATACCCTCACGTTTGCGAATTTTTGAGCCAAGCCATCTAACTGGGTCGTATTTAACATCTACTACGCGCTCCTTCATAGGAATAATTGCGTTATCTGTAATTCGAATGTGTTCTGGGCAGACTTCAGTACAACATTTAGTGATGTTACACATTCCCAAACCATGCTCTTCCTGCGCCTTTTGCTTACGATTTCGCAACATATCAAGTGGGTGCATATCAAGCTCGGCTAAACGAATAAAGAATCTTGGACCAGCAAATGATTTCTTATTTTCTTCATGATCTCGAATAACATGGCAGGTGTCTTGGCATAGGAAGCACTCAATGCATTTTCTAAACTCTTGGCTTCGTTCAACATCAACTTGAGCCATTCGTGCTTGCCCAGGTTTCAAATCTGCCGGTGGAGTGAAGGACTCAACCTCCATGGCCTTACGGTAATTAAACGAAACATCAGTTACTAGATCTTTAATTACTGGGAATGCACGAAGTGGGGTGATTGTAATAGTTTCACCCTCTTCAAAATTTGCAACCTGAGTCATGCAAGCAAGTCTTGGCTTGCCATTAATCTCCATTGAACAAGAGCCGCACTTTCCAGCTTTGCAATTCCATCTAACTGCAAGGTCACCCATTTGGGTTGCCTGCACGCGATGAATCACATCTAGAACTACTTCACCCTCATTTGCCTCAACCTCAACATCGGTTAGGCCACCATTTTTTGAGTCTCCACGCCAAATCTTTAACTTAATTCTTTTGCTCATGATTTGGCCCCCGCACCCTTTGGTAATTCATCTTTACTCATATATTTTTCTAACTCATGAATATCAAATAGATCAAATAGTTCATTTGGCATAAATGGTAGTGGTTGTTGTTTAACAGAAACCTCTTTGCCATTAAAAGAAGCTATATTGTTTAGTGATCGCCACTTTGGATCCATAGTTGGGAAATCATCACGGGTGTGACCACCACGAGATTCTTCTCGAACAATTGCAGATTTTGCTGTGCTCTCTGCAACTAACAACATATTGTCTAGGTCAAATGAGAGGTGAAATCCTGGGTTAAATAATCGGTCGCCAGCCACAGAGACATTTTCAATGCGTTTTCTAATATCGGCAATTTTGTTTATCGCATCTTGTAATTCAGTTTTAGTTCTAATAATTCCTACTAAGTTATGAGTGATTTCTTGTAGCTCTTGATGCAAGGTGTATGGATTTTCGCCACCTGTTCGCTTAAATGGCGCTGCAATTCGCTCAGCAGCAGCTTTAATTGAACTTTCTGAAACCTTTACAGCACCAGATTGCTTTACATACTCCGCTGCGCCAACACCTGCTCTTCTGCCAAAAACTAATAAATCAGAGAGTGAATTGCCGCCTAATCTATTTGATCCGTGCATGCCACCTGCAACCTCACCAGCTGCAAATAATCCGGGAACACCAACTGCTGCAGCGGAATCTGGATCTACCTCAACACCGCCCATTACATAGTGACAGGTTGGACCAACCTCCATTGCTTCCTTTGTAATATCAACACCAGCTAATTCATAAAATTGATGCCACATCGACGGTAAACGCTTTTTAATTACCTCTGCGGTTAATCGCTTTGATTCATCTAAATAAACGCCGCCATGTGGTGAACCACGGCCAGCTTTAACTTCGGCATTAATTGCACGTGCTACCTCATCGCGAGGAAGCAGTTCAGGTGGGCGTCGATTATTGTCTTGATCTAAGTACCAACGATCTGCCTCTGCTTCATTATCTGCATACTTATCTTTAAAGACATCTGGAATGTATTTGAACATAAATCTTTCGCCATTGCTATTAGTTAAAACTCCACCCTCGCCACGAACAGATTCAGTTACTAAAATTCCTCGAACAGATGGTGGCCAAACCATTCCAGTTGGATGGAATTGCAAAAACTCCATATCAACAAGATTTCCACCGGCCTTTAACGCCAGTGCGTGACCATCTCCAGTACCTTCCCAAGAGTTTGAGGTAATTTTGAAAGTCTTACCAACTCCACCTGTTGCTAACACAACTGCTGGTGCCTCAAATAAAACTTCCACGCCATCTTCGCGGCGATAGCCGTAAACTCCTGCAACCTTGCCATTTTCTTTAATTACTTCAGTAACTGTTACCTCAGCAAAAACCTTCAAATAACTTTCAGCATCACCATGATCTTTTTTATCCTGTTGTTGCATTGAAACGATTTTTTGTTGCATGGTGCGAATTAATTCAAGGCCAGTGCGGTCACCAACATGTGCAAGGCGAGGGTACTCATGGCCACCAAAGTTACGTTGTGAAATTTTTCCTTCTTTAGTTCTATCAAACAAAGCGCCCCAAAGCTCTAACTCCCAAACACGATCTGGCGACTCCTTGGCATGTAATTCAGCCATTCGGTAATGATTTAAGAACTTTCCACCGCGCATTGTGTCGCGAAAGTGAACCTGCCAACCATCTTTATCGTTGACATTTCCCATTGAGGCAGCAACGCCACCCTCTGCCATAACAGTATGTGCTTTACCAAATAATGATTTA
>Ga0222712_10003420_pt1 | contig 17302 bp, 25 predicted proteins | sample C33_657DmetaG_FD_165043 | JGI IMG/M metagenome (GOLD analysis project Ga0222712, IMG submission 165043) | Estuarine water microbial communities from San Francisco Bay, California, United States - C33_657D | ecosystem: Environmental > Aquatic > Marine > Unclassified | place: USA: California...
TAAGTATATAACGTATTTAGCCCTATTTTTGTTGACTTATTTTGCTTCTTTACGAGCGTTCTTAGTTGCAGTAACATCGTTACGAACTTCTTTGCAGAGCTTGGCTAGTTCTTGTAAGTGTTTGCGAACACGGGTACCGGCTGCACCAACTTCTTTGTCATAGAACTTTTCGAAGTCTCCCTCCATTGCTTCAACAATAGCGGTAAATTCTGAGTATCTGTTTTGGGCCATATATTTCTCCTTTAGGCAAGTATAGATTACTTATACTATACTATACTACAGAGAAAATTTCATAGTCAAATCAATTGGCGAAAACATTTGGGGAGCCTGCCGTGATAGCGCCGCCATCTGTGCTGTCACCCACTCTGGCAATTGGAATACTGTTGACAAACACATTTCCTGATCCAACATTAATCGCGGCAGAATGGGGAACACAATTTCTTCCGGATTTTATTGTATGAGGGGATGTTGGATCCCCTTGTCTTTCTACACCAATATTATTGGCAAAGACGTCGCCCGATGGACCAGTTACTGTGGTTGTGCCGTCACAGTCGTGTCCTGTAGTTGTAGGATCTCCATTTCGGGCGACAGCTGGCATTATGCTAATTTAATTCCTGTAGTACCTTGTATGTACTGATCTGAAAAATCTTTGTCAGATGCAGATACAACAGTTACGGTATTTTTATTTAACAAAATATCTTTGTCAGGATGCACAGTAAACAAATAGGGCATCATAGCAGGACCTTTTGGACCCATTCCAATTACTAGAGGTCTGCTGAGTTTGTAGTGCAACATAGTCTCTTCGACTAGTTTGGCAATTAATTCTTCGCCGCTGGTCAACTTAAGAGTAATAATTTCTCCAGCACTAACACCTTTATCAATAAACATAATTTTCCTTTAAAATGAGCTTTGTGGTTCCATTGTTTCAGAAATGTATTTCTTTAACTCTGTAAATCCGCCTACTAATTTTCCATCAATAATAATTTGAGGAACTGTACGAGCATTAGGAACAGCTTCTAATAATTCCTCTTTGGTAAAACCGTCACCAATTTTACGCTCTTCAAATTCAATATTTTTAGATGTTAGTAGTGCCTTTGCTTGATCGCAATAAGGACAGTGATATTTACTCCAGACGATTGCTTTCATTTTATTTCCTTTAAAATTGATCTGCTTCTGTGCTATGCTTGTTTGCTACAGTAGATGTAGCACCAACTGCTTCGCTAATTAAGTCAAAGTAACCAACACCAACTTCGCGCTGATGTTTGACTGTTGTGAATCCACGCTCTTGTGCGGCAAACTCACGTTGTTGCATTTCTGAATAACCTGCCATGCCACGTTGTTTGTATGCTTCTGCCAATTCAAATGTTGCTAAGTTAACTGAGTGGAAGCCTGCTAGTGTGATGAATTGGAACTTGTATCCTAACTCACCTAATTCACGTTGGAATGTTTCACACTCGTCTACTGACAAGAACTTACGCCAGTTGAAGCTTGGGCTACAGTTGTAGGCAAGCATTTGGTCTGGGAACTGTGCGTGTATGGCGTCGGCAAAGTTTTTGGCCTGTTTGATATCAGGAGTTGATGTTTCAAACCAAAGTAAATCAGCGTAAGGAGCATAAGCAAGGCCGCGAGCGATGCAAGCGTCAAGGCCGTTCCTGAATTTGTAAAAGCCTTCTTCTGTGCGTTCATTGATGATAAAGTCCTTGTCTAATGGATCATGGTCACTGGTGATTAGTGTAGCAGACTCTGCGTCAGTACGTGCCATAATAACTGTATCAACACCTGCTACGTCGCTTGCTAGGCGTGCGGCCTGTAAATTGCGAATTGCTTGACTAGTAGGAATTAAAACTTTACCACCCAAGTGTCCACATTTCTTTTCACTGGATAGTTGATCCTCAAAGTGTACGCCAGCGGCGCCTGCTTCAATCATTGCTATCATTAGTTCGTATGCGTTTAGCGCACCACCAAAACCTGCTTCAGCATCAGCAACGATTGGTAGGAAGTAATCTGTATCTACTTTACCTTCAGAGTATTCAATTTGATCAGCACGACGGAATGCGTTATTAATCTGCTTGACGATTGTGGGTACAGAGTTTACTGGATATAAACTTTGATCTGGATATGTTTGTCCTGCTGTGTTTGCGGCAGCGGCCACTTGCCAGCCTGATAGATAAATTGCTTTGAGTCCTGCTTTGGCATGTTGTACTGCCTGTTGTCCGCTATATGCTCCTAGCGTATTAACGTATGGCTCATTTGCCAATAGTTCGCGTAGCTTTTGAGCGCCTCGGCGTGCTAGTGTGTGTTCAATCTGTACGCTACCTTGTAGCTTTCTTACTGTGTCTTGTGTGTAATTACGCTTTTTCATCTATACTCCTTAAAGTGCTGGTAATTCGTCGTAGTTAATGGCATCACTCATAACACCAATAACATAATTAGTTGATTCGTTTTCTTGTAGTGCAGTTTGTTTCTTGCTAGTATCACTATGTTTGTTAAACCATGGAATCGGAGTTGACTTAGGTGCAGTATTCCAATATTTGATACCAATATCTTTTAGTGCAACTAAAGCAGTATAGTCAACAAAGTCTTTTAGAATGTTTGCGTTAAGTCCAATAACCGGTCCCTTCTGGAATAGATAATCCGCCCAGGCCTTTTCTTCGTCAATTACATCTCGATAAATTTGCATAACTTCTTCTTGACATTCCTGTGCCGCCTTGGCAAAGCGAGGATCTTCCTTGACCACTTGGTTGATTAGGAAGGCTGTCCAACCTTTGTGTAACAATTCGTCTTGTAATATCAAACTGATAATATTGCCGTTACCAATAAAGATCTTGTTCTCAACCATTGCCAGACTTGTAGCAAAGCTAACCATAAAGCGGAAAGCTTCTAATGCATAGCTGGCGTGTAATGCTAGATAGATTGCACGAATGTGATCTTCTTCTTTGACTGTCTGCCCTGTTTCCACTAGAGAGTTGTAAAAATGCAACTTGTCGTAGTAGGTGCCAACACTTGATGCCATGTCCACAATCTCTTTAGTGTCGTGAATAGTGTTGAACACTTCCTTGGGCACATTGTAGATGTTACGGATGATGTGACTGTAACTGCGACTGTGAATGTTTGTTTCAAAGAATGTCCAGTTATAGACCAGTGCTTCCAGTTCCGGTAGGCTTATGACCGGAGTAAAGATTTGACTAGGGCCGCGGCCTTGCAAACTGTCAAGAGCAGTTTGCCTAAGCAGGTTGCTAGTGAAGATATGTTTAACTGCATCGCTTGCATCCTTGAAATCGCCTGCATCTTTGGTTAGACTAATTTCTTCCGGGACCCAAAAGAATCCTCTTGCTGTCTTTTCAAAGTCTGCAATTTTATTGTACTTTACTTCTTCAAATCGCTGAATAGTAACTGGACCTGCTGGGTCTAGGAACATCTTACGATTTAGATATTCTGTCTTTGTGTTTAGGTTATATTGTGCTCGACTCATTTATATGATCCCAATTAATTATTTTCCATTGATTTTCTAAATAACGTTTTTTGTCATGCTGGTAATCTAGTGCCCAAGCATGTTCCCACCAATCTATCAGTAGGACAATATCTTTTTTAATTTCGTGATTTGTAATTGTTTTTATGTTGCCGTCTTTGGCTAGGTAAACCCAACCACTGCCTTGAATACTCATGGCTGTTTTTTCAAACTCTGATTTGAATTTATCAAAAGTACCGTAGTTTTCTTCTATAAGATCAAGGACCTTGCCACTTGGTGTGTTAGGTGTGCTAGGTGACTGATACTGCTGAAATAATATATTATGTAAAAATACACCAGCTTCATTAAATTTCAAATCACCTTCACCTTTGTTATATCTATCAGCGTAAGTTTTTGCCAGCTTGCCAAAGTGATATTTAATAGTATCTTCTGATATGCTAGGATCTAATGCATCAGACTTATAAGGCAAACTTTTTATTTCAAGTTTGTCTGGACGACCTTCTTGCAAGAAGTTTTTAATAAATCTATAAGACATGATTAATACTTCCCCGATGCTAATACAATTTTACAGATATGTTCTAGTCGTTCGATATGTTCATATGCACGCCAAGGACTAGTGTCGATGGCTACTACACCGTGACCTTTGATACCAACTATGTCGTAGGCTATGTTACCGTTATTATCTAATTGTAACTTCTCATGGCATTGATCTGCAAGTTCCTGGCTAATAGGAGGAACATCTGGTACATTAGGAGCAACTTTGGTATAACGACTTAATTCTGGAAAATCATTAACAATAGTGCTCAAATCAATACCGGCATGCATGGCAGCAACACAATAGGTAGGATGAACGTGTACAACTACACGAACATCGTCGTGGTGTTGGCCCATTTCTCGTTGTAGACCAAAGTGTAAAGGAATCTCTCCACTAGGTTTTAGTTTGGCACTAATCTCAGTGTAGTCCATTTCTTCCCAAGCATATAGAAACTCAGCAGTACCAGCACCACTTTGAATAGCACGATTGATTTTGATCTTTTTAAATTGATCAGGTTGTAGAGTTTGTTTACGAACACCACTAGGTGTAATGTAAAAGTGGTCACGGTCGTGATGACGTATTGATACATTACCGTCACGACTGGTAATCCAATTACGTTTATAAGCGTCTTCTAAGACTTCACAGATAGTTTCTAACATTATAGTTTACATGCCTCACAGTCATCTTCAACAAAATCTACTTCGTGTCCGTTAAAAGGAACTTCGTGGAATCCGTTTAGTTTAGGTTGAGGTTCTTCTTGCATCTTACTACCAGCTTTGTTAATTAGACTATAGTAGAAAGTCTTAATACCCCACAACTGCGCCTGCATTAGATTCTTAGCAATTAATGTAGTTGGAACTTTACGATCCGCAAAGTGTGCAGGGTTATAGAAAGTGTTGGTACTAATGCTTTGATCCACATAAGCCTGTAAAACTGCCGCAGTTTTGATATAACTGACACAGTCTGTTTGGTTCCACATCATCTGATACTTGTTCTTTAGCTTTTGATATTCAGGGACAACTTGTGTAAAGGAACCTGCTTTGCTTTCCTTAGTTGAAATAAGCGACATAGGCATTTCGATGCCATTAGTGCTATTAATAACAACACTAGAACTTTCAACAGGGGCAATAGCCATAAGTGTAGCATTACGAACTCCATACTGTTTCATGTTAGCGCGAAGTGTTTCCCAGTCTAGTTCAGGAGTAAAGTCTGCTAGTTCATTAACGCCCTTGGCACGTAATTCCCAAGGAAACACTCCTTGTCCATATCGTGTCTTGGCACTGTCAACACAGGCACCACGTTCTTTGGCCAGTTCAACTGTGGCCTCTGTTAAGTAATAGGCTTGGTGTTCCATCCAACTCTTAACATCTTGTAGTGCGTCTTTCTCACCATACTTGAGTCCACGCTTGGCGTGCCAATAGGCAAGGTTAGTAACACCAATACCTAAAGGTTGAATTTCATCATTGCTAAGTTTACTTTGAATACTTAGGAAATCTTGGTAATCAAGTATATTGCACAGGCTTCGCTGAAGAATACGGCAAGCACGGCGCATGTCTTCTGGATTGCGGAAGGCGCCCCAGTTGATTGATCCGAGCGTGCAAAGAGCGATACGACCAGTATCGTCATCCAGACGCTTAAAGGGTTTAGTAGGAAGAAGAATTTCACAGCAAAGGTTACTCTGGTAAATGGTATGCCATTCTGGATCAAATGGTCCTTGGTTCATAACATTGTCAATGAACACAAGATAGATACGTCCTGTGTCAGTACGCTCTTTTAATATGCCACTCTTGAATACTTCTTCAGCACTCATAGTCTTTTTACGTAGACCTTTTTGCTTTTCGTATTTGACATATAGCTCTTCAAATAACGCTGTATTCTTATAGAAAGCCTCGTACAAGTCAGGTACTTCGTTAGGATCAAAGAATGTTATGTCTTCTTTGTTTTTAAATCGTCTCCAGAAGAAGGACGACAGGACGACCCCGTAGTCCATGTGTCGTACTCGTGTCTCTTCTGTACCCTGGTTGTTCTTGAGAACAATGAGATCATCAAACTGATGGTGCCAAATAGGATAAAAGACAGTAGCAGATGCATTACGAATTCCACCTTGTGAACAACTCCTTAAATCACCAAACCATTTCTTCAGGAATGGTATCATACCTGTATGCATAATCTCACCACCGCGGATGGGACTGCCTAACGGACGTAGACGTCCAATTTCTAAACCAATGCCCGCACGTTTGCTGGCATACTTGGCCATCATTTCCCCACTAGCAAATATACTGTCCAAATCATCGTCACTGCGGATAAGAACGCAACTACTAAATTGTTTTGTAGGAGTCCCAAGCCCAGCAAGCACAGGTGTAGCGAGAGTAAACAAGCCATCACTAGCCGCATTGTAATATTCCTTTATGTAACGCATACGAGCACTGTTGGGCTCTTCTTTGTGGAACACGGTTGCAGCCGCAACCATGTAACGAACTTGTGGTGTTTCGTAAATTTCTTTAGTAGCACGGTTACGAACAAGATACTTTTCAATTAACTGCTCAATGGCCGCATATGAATACTGTTCGTCTTTTTCGTGATCCAACATGTCATTCATACGATTCCAGTCTTCTTCACTATACCATTCGAGAAGTTCTGGAGTATACAGACCAACTTCAACATTGCGTTTAACTATTTCGTAAAGATGCGGCGGAATATATTCACCATAGACATCTTTACGTAGCATACTGAGGCGCATCTTGCCTGCTACATATTGGTAATTGACATGCCCCACATCTGGATTAGATTCAATGTCAATCAAATCTACAATAGCACGTAGGGTAATACCGTCAATTTCTTTTGTAGTAATGCCATCATAAAAATGTAGCTGTGCTTTGATTTCGATCATGCTCTGGCTAACGTCTGCTATACCTTTACATACCTTTGCCACTTGGGCTTGCCACTTTTCAACAGCTAGTGGCTCTCTGTTTCCGTTTCTTTTTATGACTGTGATCTTATTCATTTTTATTATTCTGTGAGTAGACTATTCCAAAACTTGCAATTTAGGTAGTATTTAGTGAGCATGGCAATACCTAAAAAAGTTATTCAAAATTAGTATTTTAGAATAGGTTAGACGCACTTTTTTTAAGGCAAACGAGTTCGCGTGATAATATCATCTCAATAAAGATAATAATACACGTAGTTAATGAAAAAGTCTAGGTAAATGGTTACAGAACCGCAGAATACGAATAGATGAAATCGGCTGCAACATCACCATCGGAGGTGTTGGTGTAGTAGATACCTAACGTGTCTCTAGCAGTACCATTCAATGACAGTAGTTTGGCTGTAAAGAATAGAGCAGATTCAGAACCGGCAGTGCCTACGTAATCGTATTCATCAGTCAGTTGTGCCGTTCTATTGACGGTGTCAACTATCACTGTCATAGTACCACGACGAGTGATCGAGCGTGTTGTGCTTCTATAGAGATAATTGATTACATAACCTGTTGAGTCTGTGTCAATTGGCAATCTAAAAGCCAATCCGCCTGGAGCAAACGAAGTACAGGCTACTGGGCCAGATGCAGTACCTGGATCAAATGTTGCGCCACCCGGTGTAAGACTTATTTTAATCAAAGTACCGTTGACAACCTGTTTAATGTAATAGGTTGTTCCAGCTTCAATATTACCAAATGACGAAACAAATACAATACTTTGATCAGCAGCCATGCCGCTGGTGTTGACCACAGTTATGTTGTCTGTGCCGCTGTCTAGCTGAGTTGCCTGTGTTACTACAGTAGTTCCAGCTAATTGGCCAAGAACAATCTTTTGAGCACCAAATGAGCTGTATGATGCTATACCGCTAACTTCTCCCACGTAGGCTGTTTCTAGCAAGTCTGTGGGCATGTCTACTGATCGATCAGAAAAATTATTAACTGCTGAGTTGCCAGCACTTAGGAATCTGATTTGTGTGTATTCAGCAGTTTCGTTGCCATTACCATCTAGTGCATTATTGCCCACATTGGTAAACTGACTGTTAGTAACTGCATTGCCGCGACCGTTATAAACATACACAGCTTCTCTTAGGATATTGACAAATCTACAGTTGTCAAAACTAGTAGATCTTGGTCCGTACTGCTGACCACTTGATGATAGGTCTGCTAGTCTTCCTAGAGCTGAACCGATGTATAATCTTTCAAAGTGACAGTTTTCAAATTTGTTGGCTAACACATCTTGTTTGGCATTTACACCGTAGGTAAATCCGCTGACTGTAACATTTTTAAATAAGTTTCGTTGACAGGTTACTAGGCTACTCAATGCATTCAATTGTAGGCCACCCTGGGCGCCTGCACTAGTATCGTTTACTGTTCCGTTCCAGTCACCCTGAATTAACAAGTCTTCAAATATACTGTCTCTAACTGCATCTAAAACCATAGCTGGCTTGTTTACAGTCTGAGTATGAATGGTCATGCCTTTAATTGTAATATGCTGTGCTTGATTATTGTAAGTTGATGTGTTAATTGTGCTAGGATTACTTGGAGTGGCAGTTGTATTAACAAAGGCAAAGGCTACATCTGTACCAATATACTCGATAAATGTTTTGTTGATACCTGCGCCAATGATAGTTGCATGGCAAGGTACGTAAATTTTACTGCTGATTTTGTAAGTACCAGCTGGTATTTCTAACACTATTCTGCTAGATGTATTAGCCACTGTTGCTGGATTTAAAAATATTTGATTGATAGCCTGTTGTAGTACTACAGTTACATCTGCAATACCGTCATTTGCCACACCAAAGCTAAAAACAGTAACACGCTCATCAAGACGTTGTTGCAGTGAACGAACTACAGGATGCGTAGCATCAACACCTGTGATGATGTTTGCATCTTGTCTTCTATATTGATATTGACCTGCTAGGTCTAATAGGCTATCGTGCTCAGTAAGGACTTTGGTATTTCCTACGTAAGGACTGCCCTCTGAAACAGCACCATTACCAATGTAAAGCTCTTGAGTATCAATTGCCCATGCAATTTCACCAGATGCTAGTTGTGGTAAACCAGTTCCGCTGTTTTTTCTGCCCCTGCGGACCTGAATTCTTGAAATCTGTACGACAGCCATGAAATTATCCTCTTATGATATATTTATGACTGCTTAAAATGAATAAGCCCTAGGCAAGCTAGGGCTTAATTAGTTAAGGTTGCTATTAAGCGATAGTCAGTGAGCTAGCGGCCACTACAGTAGTACCGCTGATGTCTACATCATTAGGACCAATGCTGGTAGTTGATGCTCCACTATCAAGTCCAATTCTACGAATTCTTGTACGCAATTCTGTTGCATCGTTGACAGCTTTATCCATAACTACATGGATTGTTCCTGCACTTGAATTAGTCACAAAAAATGCAAGAGGGTTTAGTTCTTTAACAATCTGTTCAACTACTTCATCTACAGCATCATCTTCTGCTGTTAGATCAATTGCACTATTACTGGCATTTTTCACAGTAATCAAGTATAGGTTGCAGTTATCTGCATATAATGTGCCGACTAGGTTTCTTAGTCCGTTAACTCTGGTTACGACAGCCATAGTAAATCTCCGTTTTGTTTATTTATGCATTTTCTCGATAGTATTGCTCAACCCTAGCACACCAACGCTCTGTCCACATGTCAAAATCCTTAGGTTGCATTATAAATTCTTGATATTCGTAGTCTTTTGAGCACATTAGAATAACGCCCTTACGGATGTTTGTACCGTGTATTTCATTGTGAGCTAGGGCATAGGCTGTTAACTGTAGGAAATAGTCGTCAATCCACTCTATCTTCTTGGGCTTGTTAGTCTGTTTAAAGTCTAGAATACTTTGATCACCGTCGTGTACTCCGCAACAGTCAGTAGTTCCAGCATATAGTTCGGGAAAGTACAAGGGCACTTCACTACCCCATACTTCACTGATCTTTGGAAAACCCTTGGTAATAACAACCTTTGCCATATCTAGGCTTTGTTGCGCAAACGGGTTAGTCACTGTTTCTTTTAGCACATCACCTTTTATATAATTCTCAAGGTAGGTGTGCATTCTAGTTCCGCGACTGGCAGCTTCTGTAGTAATCTGCTGTGCTTTGGCTTCTCCTACAGCCCGCTTCCAATTGGCTAGTGCTTCGCGGGCTTCAGCAGGTTTAGTTTTGTCTAAGATAGTAGTTACACTAGGCACTGCCCGGCCGTCGGGAGTTAGATATAATCTTCTTCCGTTTATCTGTTGTCTTTCGACTGGTTTGTATTGGTATCGTTCAACTAATAATGTCATAGTGCATTATATAGCTGATTTGATCAAAGGTCAACCTAATTCTTTAGCGGCTGCTCTTTTAGCCATTGATTGGATTCCGCTAGACTTAGGATTACCTTTTGGCACTTCACTGTCTTTGTCTTGTGTCTTTAGAGTAATACCTGAGCCATCAAATCTATCAACTAGATTGTGTAATTCCTGCTGTTCTGGAGGTAACTTCTCTTCAGCATCCCACATAGCAGAAAATCGGATGTAGTCCATTGCTGGTGCTCCATCCGATTTGGTTAGGGAATTTAATGCTCGATAAGTTATCTGACTAGTTTCGCCATCAAAGTTGGCGTCAGATCTTAAAGAATTGAGAGCATTGATTACTGGCTCAACGCTTTCAATTACTTTTTTTTTGGTGCGGCTAGTATTTGGCCTAATTTACGGCTGTAGTCAACACTTTCACGCTTTGCGCGGCCTGCATCACCTGGCACTGGGGGTTCTTCAACACCTGGCTCTGCCATTGGCGGCTCTTCTCCACCCATAGTATCAGGAGATGTTGGTGTTCCCATAGCTGGTGGTTGCTCACCAGATACAATAGCCAATGCACCTGATAGACCAGTACGGCTAGTTTCTAGTGCTGTGTAAATTGCTTCAAGGGCAGGCTTCACTGATTCTTCATACGATTGAGCTACATCGCTGCCTAATTGTTCTCTTATAGAGTCTGTTAATTCTAAAAGCTGTTCAGCTTTCATAGCGGCAGTATCTTCTAACCAACCAGTAATACGATCAACCATATCCTTGGTAGCCATGATAATAGCTGCCTTGTCTTCTTCGCCTTCGTTCATCACATAATTTGCTTGTGATTCTGTTAGTTCGTAACGTATTACTAGTTCGCTTTGTAGTTCGTGACGGTCTGATTCGCCTAAATGTATTCTCTTGATAGCACTTTCAATCCATGAATTAGGAACTGTCATTTCCTTGGCTCTTGTGATCATGCCGTTGAATTTAGCAAGACTTTCGTTAGATTTTTTCTTCATTTTCTTTTTACCTTGTTCATCATCTTTGTCTTCTGCAGATCCTTCGTTCATTTCTCTTTCAAAGATTTCCTGATTGATAACATCTAAAAACATACGAGTTTTCTGATATTCATGGTTTTCATGTACAGAATCAAAACTTTCTGAAAGTTCAAATTGGCTGATTTTTGTACGTAGTTTGTTACGTGCATCTTCCAGCTGTACATCTGTAAACTGCTCAAGCTGAAGTTTGTAGCCAAACTTTGCGGCTGCATTTTCATTTAGCTGTTTACTAGTAATAGGTTTTGATAATTCTCTAATCTGCATGATGAATTCCTAGGATATAGTGTTATTTATGCAAAGGTGTTACGAAACATCACAGTAATTTTTTCTTTGTAATACCTAGCCTTAAGATCTGCTTCTTCTAGTTTATTTAATAATATAATGTATCTGTCAAGATCTTTAGCTATTTTAATATTTTTCTTAAACAACTGACACTCTGTAAAACTAGTATTATAACGAGTATCTAAATCTTTTATTTCAAAAAATCTGTTTATTTGTACTGTATTATACGCCTTAGCTGCCATAAGAGCACAGCTCTTTAAATTGTACTCTTCTACCGGGTCATGGAGATTATGACTGTTGTAAACTTGAAATGTTCCCTTTTTACTAGGTTTGATAATAAAATTTTTATAGCTTATACTGCCGTTGGGCAATACTGTTATCTGTACTTTTTTATCGTACAAAGAACTAAAATCTTCAGCAAGCTCTTGTAACTTGCTGGGATTCAACTGCTGTTTTTTCTTAGAGTGTTTTTTCATTTGCAACTACAGACGGATCGTCCATTCCTATCTTAGTTACCAAACTTTTACGTATCAGGCTCTGAACTTTGAATTGATCCTGCTCGCTCAACTGTGATAATTTAATAGGACTCGATAATTTATTCAACAGGTCTCGTTCTTCGTTAGTAGTCCAGACTTCAAAACTTCCTATAAGCTCGTTAATTTTCATCTTAGACCTGCTATCTTTAACATGGCGTCAAGTTCTGCACTTTCTTTTGCAACAGACGCTGTTGGCTGTGCAGGTTGAGCCTGTTTTTGTTTTTGTAAATCTGCTTGAACTGGCGTTGTTCCTAATTTCTGATCGTATTTCCAACCAGGAGTATACACGCCATCTGGCCTTGCCATATCTCGGTCATTGCGCTGTTTTTCAAATTCTTTATGTTGGGCACGGTTAAACTCAGCTTCATCAGATTTATCGTTGATGTCTGACAGGCCAATCCAGTTGGCAATAGCGTATTCTTTGCCTTCTGGAGTTGATAGCAAACGTTGTACAAGTTCCCAATCGTCTTTGACAAAACCAGGCTGTTGGTAGTTAGGATCTGCTTGTCTAGCCTGATAGTAAGAAGCATCTAATGCCATTAGCAGATCAGCAAAGTCACTGTCTGGGGGCCATGCTCCAATTCTGCCAGGTTCGGACTCTGATGGCGTTGCACCGTCAATCACATCTGCAGGATGCTGATAATTTTTCTTTAAGAATTCAACACTTGGCACCTTCCAATTTTTAGGATCAACTTGAGGTGCTGCCGCTGGTGCTGGTGCTGCCGCTGGTGCTGGTGCTGGTGCTGTTCCTGCTAGTTCTTGAATACGTGTTAATTCCGGGTTAGCAGATTGTTGTGCTTCTGCTTTCTTAACTAGTGCATCAAGATCGGCAAGTAGTTGTTTCCACTCAGGACTTTGAAAAACTTGCAGAGCTTTTTGCATGGTTTTCATAAGGTCAACTTCACCGTTTGGTGCTAGAACCATTTGTTTTTTAACTGCGTCAACTTCTGGTGCCCCCATGCCGTTCTCTGCCGCGGCAGCATAGATACCCTTGACGTACTCTGTGGTTGGCATTGTGCCAAGACTTTCTTCGCTAGCTTCAGCAGTTTTAATTTCTACCTTGCTGCCAACCTTAGGCCCTTCTGGTGTGGCAGGTTGTCCTGGCGCACTTCCAGATGCAATGGCTGTTTGATTAAGATCATATTCACCTGGCTTGTCTGGGTCAGGCATAATAGCACTAGACTTGTCAGCAGGAATAGTTGTTTTCACTCCGCTTTGATCAGTGATCTCTACACCAGTTGAATCTGATTTGGTAATAGTTGCATCTTCCTCAACAGCCTTAGGTGCCTCGGGCTTTTGAGGTTTAGTAGGCTCAATGTATTTCTGAGGCTTAGTAGTATACTTCTTTGCTCTAAAGCCTTTTTTGTGTTCGCCTACAATTTGATTAACTTTCATATTGGTTCTCCAAGCTCAATAGTTCGCTTTCTAATTTAGATTTATGCTTTCTGAGCCGGTCCATTTTGCCCCTTGCACGTAGCAGTTTGAAAGCTAAATTTTCTACGCTGTACTCGCCTGCACGGTCTAGTCCATCTTTGCGTAGTTTCTTTATGTCGTCTAGTACTTTATTTACTTGATCAAGATTGGTTGATTTCAATGCTTGGTTGATTCTACTGCTGTAGTTTCTAGCCTTGGCCTTGACTTCTCGATCGTTAATTTCTGGTTTATTGTATGTTGGTTCGTCAATCCATCGATCATCGAGTACACTGTACACACCTGCGCTGACGTGTTCCTGTTGACTGTCTTGTACGTACAGTTCAACATCAATACCGTGTATTTGTATATCGTAATTAAAATTGTATTGATTTTTCTTAGCGTCAAACAGCTCAGTTAATTCTGGGTGTTCTGGCGGTATATCTACAATCAAATGCAGATCAATGTCGCTAGTTTCAGCATAACCATAAGACGCATTACTGCCACTAAGAGTTATATCTCTTAGATGCAGTTCTTCAATATCAATAAAATCAATAAAGTGCTTGGCAATGGCCAGCAATTTATAACGCACTTCTAATTTAAGTGTGTTGTCTTCCCACAAGAGCGGGTTAAGTTCTTTATGATAAGGTGCTATCTGAGCTAGTTCGTTTACAAACATAGAATAAAGTTTCCGATTCTATATTTATTCTCGTGCTGTAAACAAAATGTTGGCATCTGCTCCCGAACTCTTAAACACTGACGGCTTGATTACTAGTGTTTCTTCTAAATTGGGTATAAATGGCACAAGATCAAAATCTTGTTTTAGTAGGGCTAACGGATCATTTCCTTCAGTCCATACAGCTTCTCGATCACAATGCCATTCAAATGTCCAAACATTGACTAGCTCGTTGACTGCAAACCCGTATTGATCGGCTGGTGCCTTTTTTACTTCTGGGCGGCGACGATATTCTATGTTAGCTCGCAGACCTATTGTCTGTAGTACAGTATTAAAATTCTGCTGTTGATCCCTCAACTTTTCATTACCAGGCTCACGACGCCAAACGCCGGTATTAGTTATATCAACTAGGGTGTGCAAACAATAGATCATGACATATTTAACAGCCACAAAAAAAGCTCTAGTTTATCTAGAGCTTGTAATTTTAAAGTCCTACGAACTTTAAAAGTGTTGTGATGTTAACATGTCCTAGCCACCCCGTGCCTGCAATAAATGCCAATAATACCATTAGATAAAGTTGGCCTTTGTTCTTAAATTTTTCTAACTCGCTGATCTTGCCTGCTAGTTCTTGATGCTGTAGGGTCTGTTGTTCATTTAACTTGTCTGCATGTTTGTAATAATTGGCTGCATTAGATCTATACTCATTAGTCATTTCGCCTAGTTTTTCCATAACGGAGTCACGAGTACGATCTAGACAGTCATGCATGTCTTTAACATCTGTCTTGATTCCGTCTACTTTCTCGTTGAGGTTTTCTACCTTGGTTTCTACTATACCAAGTCGTTCTGCTGTTGTGGCCATTCGTAGGCTATCTCCGTAATTAAGTCAAGGTCCCCTGTGGACATGTGCCTAATATTCTGCCTAGTTTTGCCTTATGAAGTATTTACCACAGTCGTAAAAAAGCCCGCCTAAGCGGGCTTAGTCTTCCCATCCCGGGGTAAGTCGATTATAGTGCTGGTTGGAACACTGCTTCTACAGTAATTGTTAAACCAGCAATTCCCATATCGGCAGTAGCAACTGTTACGTCACCTGTGCCTTGTAAACGGAAATACACTGTATCTGTAGTACCGCTCACGAATGGTGTACCATCTGCTGTACCAAAACCTGCTACTGTGAAAGCTGAATCACCTGAACCGTTTGAACCGTGTGCAGTTGTTAGATAGTTATAAACTTCATATAAATTAGCATCTGTTAAATTTGAACCTGCTAACTTTACTACAAGCTCACGTCCTGCGTCGGATGTGTTAATCTTAAATTTCTTGGCGTTTACACCAACTGTTGAATATACGTCTGCCATAATATTTCTCCTCTGTTAGGCATAGCCCGGCTCACGGGCTGTGTATAATTATTTAGTCCAAAAAGGAAAAAGGCCAGGTTATAGGCCGATTTTTTGTGAGATGTTTTTAAACCAGTCAAGATCGCTGGGTTTAGAGAATACACTTTCAGCTGTAGGTTTGCGTTCAACCCAGTTTTTATCTTCTTTAGAACGAGCTAGTAATTCTTGAGCTTGATCTGCTGGCAGACTCTGCATGATAGCTTCAACGCTACTGATATTTTCACCCGTAGCTGAAGCTCCTATTAGGATCCTAGCAATATCATCCCATTCGTCTGCTACTAGTTCACCTTTTTTGTTGTCGGGTGTACGCACATATAAACCTTCCCAGGCACTATAAACGTAGCCCTTTTGTTTAGCCAGTATGGCCAACATTAACTGTTTACTAACACCCTTGTAAGGGCTACCTCTTGGTATGCGATGTTGGTGATATTTAGAAACTTTAGCAACCTTTCTTACGCATTCTAGGTCAACTTGATGTGCGTTAGGTCCGTAGGGTAAACGTACAAATACGTTAATGCCAGTTTGGCTAGTTTCTAAACCTAGCTCTGTTATCTGAGCCGCTAGGGTACGACGAGCTGCCTTTTCTATAGTGTCTTTTTTATCGTTAGGATTTACCTGCGGTTTTAGTTCTCGTATGATGTCATCTAGGTCAATCATGTTGTCTAAATCGCTGGCTAGTTCTTCGCCTTCTTCTGGGCTTAGATTTTCAGGATGTGCTGTTGAGCCTACACCCACTGCTTCTAGTCCTAACTGTACTAGAAACTTGTTCATTTTGTCTCTTAGTTTTCCTGCGTGTTTCTTTTTAAAAGGCACAGTGTCAGGGAAAATTCTACTGCCTTTTTCAGCCATTGTCTTTTGATTCCTGAATCTTTTTAATACCACGCTTGAATTTAGTGATATCGCCTGTTTTGATACTGTTGATAAAACGTCTCTCCAGTTCGGCAGCAGTTTCTATATCATAGTTTTCACGTATTAGATTCAATAGGTTAACAGCACCTTGTATTAAATTGGAGGCACGGCTTTCTACGATCATATCAGTGTTGCGGCTTAACCCAAGATCACTGAGTTCCTGCAAAATACTACGGGTACTTTTACGCATAAATTGGTTTCCTAAGTTTATTTATTGTAAAATAAACAATTGAATAGAGCAAGCTGGATGAATATTGTGCAGTGCCAGTAGCAGAGAGCTAAATACTCAGTAGAAACCATGAGTAGCTACACACATACAGAGGAAAACACAATGAAACAACTATCAAACAAGATGTCTAGGATGCTCGAACGCCTGGCAGAAATGTTTCCAAAACAACACTACCAAAGCGAACTAGATCGCTACATCTCAAACAGGTATCCACAAAATGCCGCAGACGTAGAACACTTTACCAAAGAGTTCGAATATAAAACACAAGGGAGATTTTTATGAAATTATGGAATTGGTTTACCAGCGTAGCTGAACAGTTAGGCAAGGCACGTGCCGCAACTGCTATGGCTCGACTACGCAGATATGACGAAGCTCGTAGAATTATGCAAGGATAACTATGTTTTTACTTGATGTTTATCTAATGCTACGCAGATGGAAGCAAGAAGGATGGGAAGTCCATCCATAAACTATTGCTAATGTCTTAAAAAAGATATATAATAACACATACTTTACACACAGGAGAATTAATATGTTTACACCCTCATTTT
>Ga0222712_10003421_pt1 | contig 17297 bp, 21 predicted proteins | sample C33_657DmetaG_FD_165043 | JGI IMG/M metagenome (GOLD analysis project Ga0222712, IMG submission 165043) | Estuarine water microbial communities from San Francisco Bay, California, United States - C33_657D | ecosystem: Environmental > Aquatic > Marine > Unclassified | place: USA: California...
GTTATGCAATTGGCGCTGTTATATCAGGTATTACAGCAGATTTATTTGGTGTTGAGTATGCTATATTTTTAATAAGCGGACTTACAATTTTATCTTCTCTTATTATTAAATTGCGAATGCCAGAAATTAAATAATGATTTAACTCCTACTTATTATATTATAGTTGAATCTTTCAAAGAAAAGAGGAGTAAAAATGATAAGCTTTTATGCTTGAGTATTGTAACCTTTTTATGTATTTTTGGTAAAACAAAATTTGATGAAAACGCCATTTAACAAATTTCTCTACATTGGATTTTTACTTTTAGGACTATTTCAAGCATTTTTTTCTAAAGACTATATGCAAGCAGCAGCGTCTCTAGGGATTGGAATGGCATTTGATCCATTTGACCCAGAGCAAAAATGGAATGAAAGACCTACTTGGCAAAAGGCTGTTTTAATTATTCATCTTGCGCTTGTTGCTGCCATGTTTGGATTTGGCATAGGGTTGAATGACAAATAAATTTTTATGGATAAACTATCTCAATTTGTTAAAAAGTACCGCAACGAAATTATTGTGGGTGTAATTGTATTTCTCTTCTTGATTTTCAGAGATGTAATTAAGTCTTTCCTGTAAATCAAAATGAAAATTTCAGCCTTATTCATTCTATCTCTGTTTTATATAAGCGCTGATGGACAGGTTGGTCCAATAAGAAATTGGATTGACACAGAAGTTAAGTACTCCATTGCTAACCAAAAGGATGTGATTTTTACGCATAGCTTACCCAAAGGAGGTGGTCTATACTATTTGAAAGGCATAAAATATAGCCATGTCATATTTTGGACGCGTATACAAAATCAAACATCCACACCTATTAAATTACAGCTTACATTTCCTGACATAACGTATTTACAATCTCCAGATGCTCATATCAAAATACTACTTCCTAAAGACACCATGAGTCATGAAAAAGAACAACTATTCAACTATGGACTAACTGGTTTAGATTTTCTTTTAAATGATAATAGGAAGCAGGTAAAAACTTTGAAAAAAACGATTGATCCTAAAAAGGACTATTATTTTTATATCCCTGTATTTATGCACGAGATAAATGGAATTGCACGCGCATCAATCGTATTAAAAGGTGAAAAATTATTTTATAAAATTTCAATAGGAAAAGACATAGCATTTATACCCTGCGGAAGTTTAATTGCAGATAGCAAAAAATTGAAATGATTCTTATATGAAAAAATACTTTTTGTTTATAGTATTGATATTTATTTGGGCGTATTCCGATGCTCAGCGAGTTGCAATAAATGATTTATCTAAATCCGTTGGTAAATGGGAGGGCAAGCTTACTTATCTGGACTATTCAACTGGTCAACCATTTACCATGTTAGCCAATATTAAAATTGCTTTAACGGCAAATAAAAAAGGTTATATCATGGCTTACGAATATCCAAAAGAGCCGCATGCCAATGCTAAGGATACTACCTACATCACAAACGATTTATTTGGATCAAATAAAATAGTAGCATTTACAAACGACACATCAAGTGGTTTCAAAATGGTAACAGAAAAAGATGGAGTTGATGGAAACGACAATAAGAAGGCTATTTTAAGACATATTTATCTATTGCAATCAAATACATTTTCAATTGTTAAGGAAGTAAAATTTGATGGTACAGATAAGTGGATTAAAAGAAACGAATATCAGTTTAAAAGAGCTGCTGCTCAGTAATATTTAGAATCGTATTTTAATCCCCCCATTTATTACAAATCCATCAACAGGGGCATAAATATCTCTGAAAATAGGATCCTGTATGGTGCCTGTAAAAACCTTATCAAACTTTGACTGTCTTGTGTCTGTAAAGTTTTCAAAATTGATAAACACGGACCATTTTTCCCAAAGTTTTTCTGCCATAAAACCTGTTATCCAATAAGACTTTCCAAAATTACCATCGCTTAAACGTTGTTTGCTAAAATAGTAAGCCTCTAGTCCCAATTTTAGTTTGTCTTCAATTTCATACATCAATACATTGTTTAAACGGTGGCGTGCCGTGAGTGGCAACCACTGTTTTGCATTATCAAAATGCGTATTTGCGTTGGTATATGTGTATCCTATAAATAATTTAAAGTCGGCGTAGGTAAGTCTTACATTGGTTTCCATGCCTTTGGTGTCCATACTCCCGTTTCCATTTTCAAATGCCAAATTATATCCTGCTGTATTGTTTAAAACGAGCGGACGAGCTAGATGGGTATAAAAAAATAGCTGGTTAAAACTAAAGCCCAGATCTCCAAATTTTGTTTTATAATTAATATCCCAGTTCAAACCTTTTGATCTTTCGTTTCTCGTATTAATCATATCAATAGGTGAGATATTTCTAAATTGTTTTCTTTCGGCATCCTCTGTAAAAATAGTAGGTGGTTTATAGCCATAGCCACCGCCAACGCGGGTTGTTAACTTAGGAGAAATCTTAATCATCGTTGAAATGCGCGGAAGTAATTCAAAACCAAATTCGTTTATATAATCTCCCCTGAGCCCAGTTTCAATTGTAATATTTTCATGAATACTCCATGCGTTTTGTATAAAAACACCAAATATGTTTAAATGATAATCACGTTTACGATCTAAACCATTTGGCACTTCTGTTAAGTTTTCTGTCATCAAATTCGTACCAATCACCCAGTCCGAATTTGATCCATTTTTATTCCAGGTGAATTCGGAAAAAGAAGATTCCTGAAATGCATCAAAAAAATAATTTGGAATGATTAGCGCTCTATTGAATCTGCTAAAACTATTTTTTAATTGAATGTTACTACTTTCTGTTAAATGGTGCGTTACTCCAAATTGAGTGGTAAATCTTTTTGTATCATTTTTTTCATAAAAGCCAGTACCATTATTATTAATGTAGTTCATACTACCACCTATTCTATTTTCTGATATATACGTGACACCTAGATCGGCGGTTGTTTTATTCGCATATATAAAAAGCCGGGGGTTGATGGTATAACGTTCAAACTTTGGTATCGCTGTAAGTCCAATTGCCGCTGGATCAAAAGCGCGATTGCTATTTCTCGAAGTAAAAACCGTGAGTCCAAGCTTTCCATATTTTTCACTATAAAATCCACTGAGGTCGAAACCACCAGCAGTGGTTGCATTGGATAAAAAATTAAGTTCTCTATTATCTGTGGGTGTTTTAGATACAAGATTTACGAGACCTGCAATTGCTCCGCCACCAAATAAAGTGGATGCAGCACCTTTAATAACTTCCACTTGTTTTAAATCTAGCGGGGCAATTTGTAATAGAGAAAGACTGGATGCAAATCCACCATACATGGGATATCCATCTCTAAGTAATTGTGTGTATCGTCCATCAAGCCCCTGAATGCGTATACCGGCATTGAAAGAGGTTGCAGATGTTTGTTGGGTTTGAATCCCCGTACTTTCATTTAATAGCATTCTAATATCACCAGGTTTCATGTTGCCCTTTTCGGTAAGTTCTTCACCAGAAATTACCTCTGTTCGTGTAGGTGTATTGGCAATGGTTCTACTAATACGCGTGGCGGTTACTATTACCTCTTCTTCCTCTTCTTCATCACCTTCATCCATTAAAATGGTTACGATGGAATCAGCAGCCAAAGGCGTTGTAATATTTATTGTTTGATCTATACATCCAACGTAGGAAATAGATAGGGCATGAGTTCCATTCGGCACTTTTTCAAAAACTACCATACCTAAACTATCTGCAATAGCTGCTTTTTTTAGTTGTATAATGTTTACAGTTGCAGCTTGTAAGGGTACTTTTGATTTTGAATTTTGAACGAGTAATTTAATTTTTGTTTGCGCACCTGCATCATAAGATCCAATAATCATTAAAAGCGCTACAAAAATTAGATGCTTCATTACTACCAAAAATTGATGAATTTATATTGTAAGTATAACTTAAACACAAAGATATTCGATTACTAAACTAGTTAACAGCATCTTTTTTACTAATTTCATTCAAAAGTATTTATGTCTCGACCAAGCACATCTGAATATGGTAGTTTTTACCAAACGTATATCAACTACACTAGTGGTAAAGACTACGCAATTTTAGTTCAACAATACAATCAACGAATTACTGACTTTTGGGATGCTATTCCCATAGAAAAAATCAATTATGCTTATGCGCCAGGTAAATGGACTATTAAGCAAATGTTCCAGCACGTCATTGATACAGAACGCATATTTGCCTACCGGGCACTTGCAATTTCTAGAAAAGAAAAAACACACATTCCCGGATTTGACGAAAACGAATACGTTAACAATGCAACTGCCGCCAATAGAAATTGGAAAGATATGTTAGTAGAATGGAGAGTAGTAAGGCAATCTACCAACCTTTTATATGCTTCATTTACCGAGGATCAAATGAAAAGCTTGGGCACCGCAAGTGACAATCCTATTTCTGTAAATGCACTGGGGTTCATCATTTTTGGACATGCTTTGCATCATTTGCACATACTAAAAGAACGTTACAGTATTTAATTACAAATTTCCCAAATTCATACAAAATAACTATCTTGAATTGGGTTCCAAATTATAAATACTTAAAAACAAAACCTTGAAAAAATTATTATTGCTTTGTGTGATTGCTGGCCTAGTATCATGCAATTCTAAAAACGACAAAAACGCTGAATTAAGTAAAAAAAATGTTGACTTCTACTCTAATGTATGGGAAGTAGCTGTGAACGAAGGCCGTATTAATATTTTAGATTCATCTTATGTAGACGATGCTGTACTACATTCAGTTCCTGAAATCAAAGGAAAAGCAAATATCAAAGCATACTATGAAAATTATGTAACAGGTTTTTCTGAAAGACAATTTATAATCAAAGATATCTTTGCCGATGGAGATAAGTTGGTAAAGTATTGGCAGTTTAAAGGCAAACACACTGGAACATTTTTTGGAATTCCAGCAACAGGTAAAAGTGTTGATGTTATTGGTTGTACGATTGTTAAAATGAAAGATGGCAAAATTGCCGAAGAGCAAGATTTTATGGATAATCTTGAATTTATGCAACAGCTTGGATTAATTCCAAGATAAATAGAAAATAAATTTATTGTAAAGGGTCGTACTTTTTAGTACGACCCTTTTTTGATTAAAATCGATAACATTACCTAGATATTGTTCACCTGTAAAATTTAATTTACTACATGGGTAGTTGATTCGCTATTTTATACAGGTAGTTTGTGTATCTTACTGATAATTTTTAAACAAAATGTTATGGTATCGTTTATTAAATCCTTTCGTTACCTGTCACCCTTTATTATTTATTTCTTTACCTATTTGGCGTTTACGCGAACCGGCATTTATTGTTTTATACCACTCCTTTTTGTTTTTTTCTTGGTTCCAATTATCGAATTGTTTATTGAGCCTAATTCCAAAAACTTAATGGAAACGGAAGAAGTGGTAGCCAAAGAAAATAAATTGTATGACTTTATATTATGGTTGACGGTACCCCTTCAATATGTGTTTTTGTATATTTTCTTACAAAGTTTTACGGGACCACTTCAATTATTAGATATAATTGGTAGAATTATAGCTATGGGCCTTTTGTGTGGAGGATTTGGTATCAATGTGGCTCATGAATTAGGACATCGAGTTAATAAAACGGAAAAATTTTTTGCAAAATCCTTGTTGCTTACGAGTTTGTATATGCATTTTTTCATCGAACATAATAAAGGACATCATAAACATGTAGCTACTCCTAACGATCCAAGTACCGCGAAGTATAAACAGTCATTGTATTCTTTTTGGTTACAAACATTTCAGGGCACCTATGTAAAAGCATGGCAAATAGCCATTGAAGATGCACAAAAAAGCAAAAGCAAGTTTCCTATTTTATTGAATGAGATGGCTTTATTTCAAATTATTCAAATTGGTTTTTGCTTTCTAATTTATTTCAATTTTGGACTTATTATCTTCAGCCACTTTTTAGTATCGGCATTTATTGGAGCAGCATTATTAGAAACGGTGAACTATATAGAACATTACGGCTTGCAAAGACAACAAAAACAAGATCATTCTTATGAGCGTGTTATGCCCTCCCATAGTTGGAATAGTAATCATGTAATTGGAAGATTAATATTTTTTGAATTAAGTAGGCATAGCGATCATCATTATATGGCTTCCCGTAAATACCAGATACTTCGTCACATGGAAGATGCGCCACAAATGCCTACTGGCTATCCTGGCATGATTTTACTTGCATTAGTACCTCCAATATGGTTTCAGGTAATGGATAAGCAAATGAAAAAGTATTCAATCCTTACAAGCAAATTGTAAAGCACTTGATTTCCAACCTGAAGATATTTTAATTTTTGTTGAGTAGTTTATGTGAGCCATCACAGTTAGGCATTCTTTTTGAAAGACCACAAGTACAATCTGTAATGCCAATACCAGCTAGTATTCTATCTCTATATTTTTCAATTCTGGAGAATCTGGTTTCGGGCTGTTTCGCGGCAGAAAAAAATATTAGATAACCTCTTTGTCTACCAGGGGTTAAAGATTCAAATGCTTTTTTAAGTGCAGGATTCTTTTTAAAAACAGTATTTAGTTCTTCTACCACAATAGCTGGTGCTGCTTCAGATTTTATTGGCTTAAGTTCTTCTTTACGAATGGATTCTTTAATGAACTTTTTAATAATTGAAGTTTTTTTTACAATGTCTTGTAAGTTTTCGAGTCTTAGTTGTCTTCCAAATCTAGTATGCTCGCCAGGTTTAACTAATAGACTTTTAGGATCTGTTAAGTTAGCACCATTAAAAAAGCCTAGCGCAAAGTATTCTTTGAAAGGTGCAATAATTAATATGTTCTTGTCATTAAATGTATAGCAAGGCGCACCCCATTTAAAATCTTCGATGAGTTCTGTTTGAAGTAAAATAGACCTTATGGCAATTATTTCTTCTTGCCAAAGTTTAGCATTGGCTATATAAATATCAACTAAGGTGCTCATGTTATAAAGATAAAACACTTCCAAGTATATTTATCTAGCAAATTCTTGTTATACTTGTATTTATAATTATTACTATGGAAGTCCATCACCCACATCATTTAAATCATAAGAAAAACTGGAAAGAATATTTTTTAGAATTCTTTATGCTTTTTGCAGCTGTTACACTTGGTTTTTTTGCCGAAAATGTAAGAGAGCATTCTATAGAATCTTTGCGCGAGAAGGAGTATATGACCACTATGATCGAAGATTTAAAAGAGGATACTACAAGAATCAATCGATCTGCTTTATTAACTAGTATTAAAGTTAGAGGGTTGGATAGTTTAATTCGAAATATTTATGCTACTCCTTTTACCGATAGCTCAAAAAGGGTTTTGTATTACTTGAATAGACGCTACATGGGTTCGGCAACAGATGTTGCATTCTCACGAAGAACAATTAGTCAATTGGTAGGATCTGGAAATTTGAGACTTGTAAAAAATATAAAAATATCTGATGAAATAGTACAGTATGAAATTGGCACAGAAAGAATTTTAAGGCAATACAGTATCTATCATGATCAATATCAACAAAAATCTAGAGATATAGGAAATAAAATCTTCGATTCTTATTATCTATTAGATTATGATAGAGAAACTGTAAAAGATTTAGTAAAAACAAATGCACGATTGAATTTTTTAGATGATAATCCCCAACAATTTAGAGAACTAGCCAATGGCGTATATGGCGGAAAGGGTGTTCTAACTATTTACGTTACAATTATAAATAGACAAAAAGAACTTGCAAAAAAAATCATCGAGGATTTACGAAAAGAATACTCAATAAAAGAAAAAGCAATTGGCGATGAGTAGAAAAATATTTTTATTTATTGTATTCCTACCTGTTATCATTGTTTCTGCTCAGCAGAAATCAAATACAAAAAATTCGCTTCCCATTGGCGTTTTTGATTCCGGCACAGGTGGTTTAACAGTACTCGAAGCCTTGTTAACACTCGATGCATTTAATAATGAAACAGGAAAACCCGGCTCTGATGGAAAACTTGATTTTTCAAAAGAATACTTTCAGTATTTAGCCGATCAGGCCAATATGCCTTATGGTAATTACGCGGCTGCTAATAAAACCGATTTGCTAAAAGAGCACATTCAAAAAAACATGCAATTTTTTTTAACAAGTGCTTCTCAAAAACCAGCGGTAAAAATGATTGTTTTAGCATGTAATACAGCTACTGCATATGCGCTTACGGATATTAAAAATCAATTTCATAAGCAATCTATTGAGGTACCTGTAATTGGTGTTATAGATGCTGGTTCAAAAGCTGCACTAGCATATCAACAAAAAAACGGTATTGGAACAATAGGTGTATTTGCTACCGCAGGTACGGTTGCTTCAAATGGTTATCCAAGAACCTTACAAGCTATGGCAAAGTTGCAAGGCATGCAATCTTTGTCAATTGTAAGCCAGGGCGGTTTTGGACTTGCCGAAAGTATAGATCGCGATTGGAGTTATTTTGTAGACACATTAACTAAGGCTAGAAACGAATATAAAGGCCCATCCCTCAAAAACAATACGTATACCATAGACACTTCACTATTGAGCGCTTATCGGTTTGATACTTCTAGCAATAAGCTATTATGTGAATACGATGATAAAGGAAGTTGTTTAGACATGCAATTAAACGATCCGTCAAATTATGTTAGGTACCATCTAGTAAGTTTATTGGAAAAAATGATTGTAAGTAAAATTACTAAGCCAATGAACACCCTTATTTTAGGCTGCACGCATTATCCGTATCTAAAAGATACGATTGCATCTGTATTAAATGAATTATATCATTATAAGAATAAAAACGAATATAGGTACAGAAAATTTCTTGTTGAAAAAGTAGAACTAATTGATCCCTCAATTGAAACCGCTAAGGAAGTTTATATAGCACTACAAAAGCAGACGCTTTCAAATAGTAATCCAGTCCAAAAAAATCAATTTTATATTACCATTCCAAATACGAACGTACCTGAAAATGCATTGCAGCCAGATGGTTGGTTTACTTATGACTATAAATACGGAAGAGAAGCTGGTGCTAATAAGGAGTATGTAAAGTATGTTCCCTTTGATGCTAAAAATATTTCGGAAGCATCGTATAGTCGCTTTAAAATTGTGTTGCCAAGGTCTTATGCCGAAATTGTGAAGTCTAAACTTAAATAATTGCCATCTTTAACCGCGTTCCAATTATCGATTAATTTATAAAAGAGGGATCTTATAGCTGTTAATTCAGTTGATGAAATCTTGATGACTGAGATGGAAGGATTCTGCTGCATTAGGCTTTGTTCAAGCATCTCATTGATATTATCATATAAACCTTGTGTAAATTCTATTAATAAAAGATTAGTAAGATGTTCCGAATACCAAGCTTCATTAGATAGTTCCAAAGCATCTCTTTTTTCTTTATTTTCAAAAACATTTGGATTGATGCCACTCGCAATTAGCCCCCAAAACGACGTTTTATATCCTAAAGTTGTTTCAATGGCAAAATGACAAAGATCGTGCAGCACCAAAAAATTGTCCGCCTCTATCCAATAGGTTTCTAATCCATCTCTTAAATACGAAATTACATGCTTACTATTGCTTCTTTTTTTAATCTGAATTTTCACAAAAAATTATTTTTTCAAAACAAAAACAGCAATTTCTTTTTCTATTTTTCCATCAATAATAAGGTAATTTTTTGTTTTGTGCATGAATGCATTTAGCTTTTCCAAAAAAGGATTTGCAGTAATTCTATTTGGAGTAGCAAGAATAACGACGCTACCTTTATTTATAAATGAAGTAATTGAAAAAACCAAAGTTTCAAAATCGGTTGGATTGTAATTTGTATCACTTAGTAAAATCGTATCTGCTATAATATAATCAGGTATATGATTCCAATTCAATACTACTGATGTAGCGTTTGTTAAATTTAAGTGCGCAATGTTTTTATTAGCAAGAGAAACCGCTTCATTATCGTAATCTGAGATTATAATTTCCCTGGCTTTTTGCGCCATAAAAAATGAAGGAATTCCAATCCCAGCGCCTATTTCCAACAGTTTCTTATTTTCTATCCAATGGGGTTCTTCTTGTAAAAAAGTAACCATTGCTTTTGAGGATGCCCATATTTTTGCCCAATAAGGAAACGGTAAATTTGGGTCTTGTTCTTTTAGTTTGTCATAAACTGTTTTAACGACAGCAACGTCAGGTACCCACAAAGAAATTTCAGGACTTAATTGTTCAAGTATAATTGGACACACTATTTTATTTGCCCTCCACAGCTTTTTCTAGATCAGCAATAATAAATTTAGACATTTGTAAAAATGCATAAGTAGCTTTTGGGGCTGTTTCCGGGTTTGTCATATACTTTCCTAATATCGAAGGAACGATTTGCCAATGTACGCCATACCTATCCTGAAGCCAACCACATTTTCCTGGGGCACCTTCTTTTGTTAAATAGTCCCAATAGTAATCTATTTCATTTTGTGTATTTACTGAAATAGTGAAAGACACAGCATCTGTTATACTAAAAGCATGAGGCGCTGAACTATCCATGATACCAAAAGGCAAATTATTGATTTCAAACTGAGCGTACATAATATATCCTTCAATATCATGTCCCCCTTTTTCGTATTTTCTCATTTCTACAAGACTTGAATTTGTAAAAAGAGAGCTATAATGTGTAATTGCTTCTTCTGCCTTACCTGCATTATTTCCACAAAACATTAAACTGGGCATCACTTTGCAGCTGCTCTTGTAATCCACAATAATTTGCCAGTTCACGCCAAATTTGTCTGCGCACCATCCGTATTTTTTACTCCATGGATATTCATTTAAAGGCATTAATACTTTACCTTCTACAGTGAGTTGATTCCATATCGTTTCTGCCTCTTCATTACTTTCGGCCATTATGTAAAATGAAATAGCCGGTGTAATTGGATGGCCGGGTCCGCCGTTTAGGTGCATAAAACGTCTACCATATAAGGTGTAAACAACCGCCAATGGATTTTGAGATACAAGCTCTGCGCCACTATTAAAAACTTCTTTATAGAAGTCAAAGGCCTCCTTGGCTTTTCCATCAAACCACAAACATGTTCCTATTGAATGAGACATACGTAATTAATTAACAATTAAATTTTGATACAAAGCGTTCACCGTTTTTCTAATAACATTATTGTATCCTTTGGTTTCGCCAGGATGACATCCGTTGCTAATTACTACTATGCCGTATTTTTCTTGGGGATTAAAAAACATAGCACTAAATAGTCCATAGGCAGAACCTGTATGCCCTATCATTTTTTCGCCATCAATGATAGATCCTGGAGTTTCTAATGCAAAACCATAAGGCTCAATATCAGAGACAGCTGTTTGCATGAGCTTCGAACTCTTTTTTGAAATAATTCTAACCCCATTATATTTTCCATAGTTAGCATGCATCATCATGTAAGTAGCTAAATCTTGTGCAGATATTTTCATGCCCCCGGTAGGCGAAAATATGGGTGCGCTATATCCCATTTGATAAACAGCTACTTCTGTGGTTCTTGGTGCATAAGCATTGGGCGATACTACAAATTTTGATGCATCTGGCTGATATTCATATATCGTTGCAAATTTAGACTTGTCTAATCCGTTTACGTAGTACCCTCCATATAATTGTAATGGTTTTAAAATATGATTTTGAATGTAGGTATCAAATCTTTCGCCACTTACTTTTTCTATAATTGTTCCAATGATATTAAAGTTGAGGTTGCAATAAATATAGCCTTTACCAGGTTCGTAATTATTATAACATTTGCTCCAATTCTCGGATTTAGCGGGATTAATAGAATCGAGCGAAAAATAACCTTGACTATCATTAATCGATGAAAGGTGCGATAGCATGAGTCTTAAAGTAATAACTGTTTCTGGGAATTTAGGGTTCCGCACTTTAAATCCTATCAGTTCGCTAACATCTTGATCCAATGAAAGTTTTTTAGCTTCTACCAATTGCATGATCGCAGTTGCAGAAAATGATTTTGAAATAGAGGCAATTCTAAAAATATTTTCGTTACTAAGTGGGGTATTGGTTTCGGCGTCTTTTAATCCAAAAGATTGGGTGTAAATTATTTTATTGTTTTTTATAACAGCCACCGATAAACCCATCACTGGGTTTTCTTGCATAATTTGTTGAATAGCTGCTGTGGCTTTATTTTCTTGGGCAATACTTTTTAATGGAAAGTATAATACACATACTGTGATAATTTGAAAGATCCAATTAATTTTATTTTTCATAATAAATTATAATAATTTTAATGCAAGAATTATAAATACAAGATACAAAATTTAAATATCGCAATTGATTAGCAGTAAAAACAAATGGCTACAAGCAGCAATAAGCATTGGTATATTATATGCGCTTGCCTTATTAGTTTTTGCTGCAGATGTTTTTAGTAAAGAACAAAGTATTTCTCAAACCGTTTCTGATTTATTCCTGCATCTTATACCAACGGCGCTTGTGCTATTATTTGTAGTTGTTGGATATAAAAAGCCACTGATTGGCGCTATCATTTTTGCAATTTACGCTGTTGCATATATCATTACAGGGTGGTCCAACATGCATTGGTCTGCTCATGTTTTAATAGCCGGGCCGCTTTTAGCGATAAGCTTTTTATATGTAATGGCTTATAAATCAATTAAATAGACCAACAGTTCACAATTTCAACTATTAATCGTAATATTGCGATTAATATGGGTGCCAGTAAAATCATTGATTATTCCGAAGCCGAGATGCAAATAGCAAAATTTGCAAAAGCTTTATCACATCCTGCTCGAGTTGCCATCTTGCAATTATTAATCCAAAAGCAGTCTTGTATTTGTGGTGATATTGTGGATGAACTCCCAATTGCGCAGTCTACTGTATCACAACACTTGAAAGAATTAAAACAAGCTGGCCTCATTAAAGGCAATATAGAGGGTGCTTCTATTTGTTATTGTGTTGATACTGAAGTATTACAAACAGCAAACCAAATTTTAAATACAGTGTTATCAGTATCTATTGAGTCTCCAATAACTTGTTGTTAAATTAAAAAGTAAAAAATGCAAACAGACGAACAACTTAAAGAAATTGTAAAAAACAAATACAGCGAAATAGCATTACAAGACAAAGAAACAAATATGTCTTCTTGTTGCGGTGCAGGTGGCTGTTCTACCGAAGTATATAATATCATGTCGGAAGATTATACTACACTTGATGGATATACAGCAGACGCTGATCTAGGCCTTGGCTGTGGATTACCTACACAATTTGCGCGCATAAAAAAAGGAGATTTAGTTATTGATTTAGGAAGTGGTGCTGGTAACGATTGTTTTATTGCTCGACATGAAACGGGTGAAACAGGTAAGGTTATTGGCATTGATTTTACACCAGCAATGATTAATAAGGCGCGCGCCAACGCAGAGGCTCGTGGATTTAATAATGTAGAATTCAGACAAGGGGATATTGAAAATATGCCCGTCACTTCTAATGTAGCAGATGTTATTGTAAGCAACTGCGTATTAAATTTAGTGCCTAACAAACATGGCGTATTTACAGAAATGTATAGGGTGTTAAAACCGGGTGGTCATTTTAGTATCAGTGATGTAGTACTTGTAGGGGCCTTACCAGAGGGCTTACGCAAAGATGCTGAAATGTATGCTGGCTGTGTATCAGGGGCGATTCAAAAAAATGTTTATCTCGAATTAATTCATGCTACTGGTTTTGAAAATGTTACCATTCAAAAAGAAAAAGCCATTGTAATTCCTGATGATATTTTAGTAAATTATTTATCAGCTTCAGAAATAACTGCATTTAAATCTGGTAGTACAGGCATTATGAGTATTACTGTATTTGCGCAAAAACCATTAGAAAATAAAACAGCTTGTGTGCCAGGTGGCGGCTGTTGTTAATCACAACATCGATGAAAAATATTTTAGTACTCTGTACCGGCAATAGTTGTCGAAGCCAAATAGCACATGGCTATTTGAAAACCTTTGCTTCCGATAAGGCAAATGTATATAGCGCTGGCGTAGAAACACATGGCGTAAACCCAAGAGCCATTGCAACAATGAAGGAAGATGGCATTGATATTTCTGATCACACTTCTAACAATGTGTTAGAGTATACTGGTATTGATTTTGATTTTGTAATTACAGTTTGTGATCACGCCAAAGAAGTGTGTCCGTATTATCCAAGCAATGCCCAAAAATTTCATTATAATTTTCCGGACCCAGCAAAAGCAGTTGGCACCGAGGAAGAAATTAATAGGTCATTTATTGAAGTGCGCGAGATGATTAAAAAATACTGTTTACAATTTGTAAAAGAAAACATATGAGTGGTCTTACAGCACTAGTTATTGGAGCAACAGGCGCCACAGGTACGGAACTTGTAAAGCAATTAATCGATGATAACCAGTATACTAGTGTCGTTGTATTTTCTAGAAGACCCCTATTGCTTTTACACCCAACCTTAACAACGCATATTGTTGATTTTGACAAGCCGCAAGCTTGGGCGCATTTAGTACAGGGTGATGTACTATTTTCGGCACTGGCTACCACGCTAAAACAGGCAGGAAGCCAAAAAGAGCAGTATAAAATTGATTATACCTATCAATACCAAACGGCTGCAATAGCTGCGGCTAATGGTGTATCTAATTATGTGTTGGTATCAGCTATGGGCGCCAACGCAAAATCTTGGCTATTTTACCCCCGTATTAAAGGGGAGCTGGATAACGCAGTAGCGGTTCTACCGTTTAAGCAAATTCATATTTTTAGACCTGGATTTTTACTAAGACAACCAGATAAAATAAGGCCTATGGAAAAACTAGGCATTACCATCATTCAATTCTTTAATAAGCTCGGTTTATTTAAAAGCCAAAGGCCACTTCCGGTTGAGGCACTTGCGCAAAAAATGCGTTTCGTATTATTAAATCCGGCAGCACAAAAATTTCAAATTTATTCTTTGGATTCAATATTTGATTTGTAGTATCTTACTATTTCAAATACCTCCTGTCATGAAAAAATTTGTTACAGTAATTGCTATCTTAGTACTATTTATTGGTACCAGCTTTGCGCAAGTATTATCACCCATTGTTACAAAATCTAAAAATTTAGATTACGCTAAACTTGCACAGATAGATACCTTGCTTAACGATTATGTTAAAAATAATTGGTTGGTAGGTGCTTCAACGATTATTGTTAAAGACAATCAAGTCGTTTATTACAAAGGCCATGGCTTTTCAGATAGAGCTTCAAAAAAACCGATGGACCCAAATTCTATTTTTAGAATCATGAGTCAAACCAAAGCTATTACTAGTTTGGCAGTGTTACAATTATTTGAAAATGGTAAACTTAATTTAGATCAAGCAGTAGGCGACTTTATACCAACTTTTTATAAGCAATCGGTTTTAAAAGATTTTAATGCCGCAGATACAAGCTACACAACAGTTCCAGCAAAAAGAAATATTACCATCAGAGATTTATTAACCCATTCTTCTGGTATTGATTATGCTGGCATTGGTTCAGAAAAAATGAAAGCTATTTATGCAAAAGCAGGTATACCATCAGGACTAGGAAAAATTAATGGTACTTTATTAGAGCATATGAAAGCGCTTGGAACTTTACCACTTATTCATCAGCCAGGCGAAAAATTTACCTATGGTTTAAATTCTGATTTATTGGGTTGTATTGTTGAAGTTGTTTCTGGCATGACACTCGAAGCGTATTTCAATAAATATATTTTTGAGCCAATGGATATGAAGGATACATATTTTAATGTTCCTGCTTCAAAAGCAAATAGGCTCCCGACGGTTTACACAGAAGAAAGCAATAAAAAAATTATAGAATGGGAGCCTACATTTAGAAATATTGATCCTAACTATCCATTACTAGGGACAACCTTTTTTTCTGGTGGCGCTGGTTTGTCTTCTACTGCATTTGACTATGCTATATTTTTACAAATGATTTTAAATGGTGGAAAATACAATGGCAAACAAATTATTTCGCCAAGAACAGCCGAGTTAATGCTGAGCCCACAATTAGATTTTAAATTTGAAGGACTTAACGATTTTGGTTTAGGTTTTGCGCTTACTTCTGAAAAAGCAGCAAATTTAAATGCTCGAAACAAAGGTTCTTTTTCTTGGGGCGGTTATTATGGTACCACCTATTGGGCCGACCCTAAAGAAAAATTGATTTGCTTAATCATGACACAGCATACACCCAATTCACATACTGGATTTTCGGCTAAAATTGAAAATATCATTTACGGCAGTTTAATTAAATAGTAACGACACAACAAACTAATTAGACAAACACTATCATGAGATTGTCATTTTACATGTAAAGTTGGTGAATTAAACTATTTACAACTATGGTTGTTTTACTTTTGCGCGCAGTTTAAAAGCCGCAATCATTATGAATTTCCACGTAGAACAACTAAAATCCAGCATTGAGCCAGTAAGAAATACATTACTCGCGCACCCGGTATATAGTCAAATCCAAGACTTACAAGGATTACAACGATTCTCTGAAACCCATGTTTTTGCGGTATGGGATTTTATGAGTTTATTAAAATCACTCCAAATTGGATTGACATCTGTGGCACTTCCTTGGGTTCCTGTGGGTAGTGCAAATACGCGTTACTTAATTAATGAAATTGTACTAGGTGAAGAATCTGATGTAGATCAGGATGGCGTTAGAATTAGCCATTTTGAATTGTACATTAAAGCCATGCAACAAATGGGTGCTTCAACCACCGTAATAGAGGCATTGATCGCAAAAATAAATGCAGGCGTAGCTGTTCATGATGCTATTGAAGCTGCTGAGTTACCCAAAAAAGTAAAAGACTTTTTACAATTTACTTTTGATATTTCTTTTAACGCGCCGCTTCATGTGAAGGCAGCTGTTTTTACGTTTGGTAGAGAAGACTTGATACCAAACATGTTTATGAAAATATTAGACAAAATTTATGCCGATGCTCCGGATAAAGTGAGCATTTTTAAATACTATATCGAAAGGCATATTGAAGTAGATGGTGATCATCACAGTCACTTAGCACTTGATATGGTAAGTAGGCTATGTGGTGATGATGCATCTAAATGGGAGGAAGCGACAAGTGCCTCTGTTAAAGCACTTGCACTTCGAATAGGACTTTGGGATGCTATTTAGGAAAGTCTGCACCTTCTGTTACAGACGCCCAAGTATCAAAATCATTTTTTAATTCTTCTAGTTTTTCTCTGGCGCCTCTTAATGCAGCAACACCTAATAACAAACGCATAGGTGGTGTTTCAGATTC
>Ga0222712_10003422_pt1 | contig 17293 bp, 16 predicted proteins | sample C33_657DmetaG_FD_165043 | JGI IMG/M metagenome (GOLD analysis project Ga0222712, IMG submission 165043) | Estuarine water microbial communities from San Francisco Bay, California, United States - C33_657D | ecosystem: Environmental > Aquatic > Marine > Unclassified | place: USA: California...
GAGGAAGGGACTTGAACCCATACGTCCTTGCGGACACTGGCTCCTGAAGCCAGCGCGTCTGCCAATTCCGCCACCTCGACCCGTTCGAACCCCCTAATCGCTTAGGGCGTCGCGAGGCGGAAGGATAGCACAGCCCGCAGGTAGCTCTCTGGATCATCCACGAGCATTGGGGCCACCTGCGTGACGCGGCTTGAGGTCAAGAGTTCAACCGCACGGAAGCGGATCGGCAAGATGTAGTTCGTCTCCGCCAGCCACTTCTGGAGGGCCACCAAGGCCGCGGTGCGAGCCTCCCGTTCACCTGGCTGGCGCGCACGGTTGAGCAATAGGTCGAGATCCTTGAGCTGGATGCCCGCAATGTTTCCTCCAGTGAGCACTGCCCCAGACCCCAAGAGCGGGTAGAGATCAACATCGATCCCGACATCAACATTGAGCACCGCAAGTTGGAACGTTCCTGACGCAAGACGGCTCGTGAGATCAATCGGAGAGAGCTCAGTGACTTGTGTTGGAATGCCAAACGCGGTCCATGCCGCCGCCGCTTGTGCCGCAACCGCAGCATCAACAGGGTGTGCCGATGCTGGCAGTGTGAGGATCTCAAGGCTCGCCGCTGCGCCGCTCGGGAGCGACCAGCCGGCATCGCCCTTCTTCCACTTCACCGATTTGAAGAGGCTCGTCGCATAGTCGACTCCCGTCTTTGCATCGGGAAGTGCGGTCCAACCCCACGAGAGCGGCGAGACTGGTGTGCGCGCAACCGAGCCGCCGAACACCGTGGTGATCGCGGAAGGATCGAGAAGCGCCGCAAGGCCGGCTCGAAGCCGAGGGTCGCGCAGCACGCTCCCTGGCCGCAAGTTCGTGGCGATCCCCGAGAAGACCGTTGAGCCCAACTCAATCGTGGTGCCGCGGGCTGCCGTGCCACGACGAGCATCCGCGATGTCGAGTCCAACGAGCTGATCGAGCGAGCTGGTGGTCCAGCCGCGCAGTGCCGATGCGGCATCGGGGAAGAAGTAGAGCGCGATCTTCTCTGCGGATGTGCCAGCAGCTGTGAGCGAAGCAGTATCAGCGGCGAGGAGGTCGGTGCGCCGGGCAAGGCCAGCGCCACCAGAGGAGATGCTGGTAATGCGATATGGCCCCGTCCCCTGCGGAACCTTCGCCGCGTCCGAGTCTGGGATTTGCGCCGCGCTCAGCCCAGCAAACTGCGTCGCCGAGAGGAGCGGCAGGGAGCCGAGCATCGTCGGCAGGTTCGCGAGGCCGCGTGAGGCACTCAGTTTGACGGTGCCCGCCTCGTCACCCTCTTCTGCCGTGATCGATTGCCAATACCCTCCTGCAGTTCCAAGTTCTGAGGCGATGGAGATCGTGGTGAGTACATCGGCAGGGGTGACGGTGGAGCCATCTTGCCAGCGCGCAGCGGGGTCAAGGGTGATCGTCCAAGCGAGTCCATCTGCAGAGACGCTCCAGGCCGATGCAATATCTGGTTCTGGCCATCCGCTGGCATCAAGGCGCGTCAAACTGCGGTAGGTCAGCGCGACAACGGCGCGATCGGCGGCGGTCTCAGCAAAGAGCGGCAGCGGTGTAGCGGTGATTCCCACCACACCAACGCTCAGCACCCCTTCGCCCGATGGCAACTCCCCACCTGGCACGCCGACCCCGGGAATCTGCGCGCTGACGAGTCCGAGTTGGGCTGCCCCAGCAAAGAGTGCGGCGGCGGCGAAGATTACCGCGACAACCTTGCGAGTGAGCCCCTGTCGAGCGCTGTGTTGCCTGCGCACCAGGGCGGTCCGGCTTAGTTCGTCTGGAGGTAGCCGAGCACCGAGAAGCCGACGAAGAGAATGATCAAGGCGACCGTAAAGCGAAGCAGTTGGCGCTCAACACCGCGGCGGGAGCGATAGACGCTGGAATCGCCACCAAATGCCGAGCTGAGGCCGATCCCGCGGGACTGCATCAGGATGGCGATGATCAAGAAGACGCTGACGACGATCTGTCCGAGGGCGAGTACTGGATTCATGGAACCTCCTGCTTGGCTGCCTTGTGCTTCACCTAACTCTACCACCCGACTCTACGGGGTCGCCTCCGAGCTACGGTCGCAGGAGGGACTCCCCCGTCATCGCCGGGTCGGGACGCAGTCCCATCAGGGCACAGATTGTTGGGGCGATATCCTGAAGATCCCCCACCGCCAGTGCTGGACCCGAGCCCGACCCATAGGCCACGAGCAGCGGTACACGCTGCAAGGTGTGGCTCGTGAGCGGCGAGCCGTCGGCTGCGCACATCTCCTCAGCATTGCCATGGTCGCCCGTAATCAGGAGGGTGACCCCCGCCGTCGCTGCCGCATCGGCAATCGCCCCAATCGCGCGATCAGTGGCCTCACAGGCTCGCACGGTGGCGGCAAAGTCGCCTGTGTGTCCAACCATATCGGGGTTGGCAATGTTGGCGACAATAAACTGCTCGTCGCCACGCTCTAGGGCGGCAACAACTTCCGCCGCAATGACCTCTGCCTGCATCGCAGGTGCCAGGTCGTAGGTTGCAACGTGGTCACTTGGCACCAACATCCGCCGCTCCCCGGGGAACGCCGCTTCTACGCCACCGTTCAAGAAGTAGGTCACATGCGCGTACTTCTCTGTCTCTGCAACGTGCAGCTGGCGCATGCCTGCGGCAGCGACCAGTCCGGCGAGGGACGGCACAACAGCCGGATCGAAGATCGACTGAACCAGTTCTAGACCGTCGCCCTCTCCGTAGGAGGTCATCCCCCAACACCGCACGGGCAGTCCGGCGGGTCGCGATAGTTCGCCCATCGCTGGAGCCGCAAGCGCGCGAATGAGCTGCCGCGCTCGATCGGCACGGAAGTTTGCATGGATGACAACATCGGATGGAGCGAATCGCACCATTGCTGGGTCCCGCAGCGCGATCCTCGTTGGCGCGACGAACTCATCGCTCTCCCCGCGGGCGTATGCCGCGTCAAGCGCAGCCTCTGGGCTACGAGCCATCTGCCCTCCATCAAGAACAATGTGCTCAAGTGCGACGGCGGTGCGCTCCCAGCGCTGGTCTCGATCCATGCCGTAGTAGCGACCACCGATCGTCGCAATCTGCGCTGAGGGTGCCACGCCGCTCATGCGCTGCTGAAACGATGCAAGCGCTGCCGCTGCCGATCGCGGCGGTGTGTCACGACCATCTAGAAGAAGGTGCACAAGGATTCGCGGAACGCCAGCCTCCTGGGCCGCTCGGAGGAGCTCAATCGCATGACGGTCGTTTGCGTGTACCCCGCCGCTCCCAAGCAGCGTGAGCAAGTGGAGACCACTCTCGTTCGCTGCGGCCAAGGCGTTGCGTAGGCCGCTCATCTGCCCAAACGAACCGTCGGCGATCGCCGCGTCAATGCGTGGCAGATCTTGCGGAACACGTTGTCCGCTACCGATGTTCAGGTGGCCAACCTCGCTGTTCCCCATCTGGCCAGCGGGCAGCCCAACCGCTTCGCCGCTTGCTCCGAGCGATGTGATGGGGTGCCGTGCGCAGAGCGCGCGCCAGTTGGGCATCGATGCGGCGGCGATTGCATCACATGGCCCACCGGAGCTGACGCCAAACCCATCGATGACGATGAGCGCCACTCGATGCGTAGTGCCGGCCATCAGGAGGGATCCATTACGGCAAGCGCGGCGCGCGCGATGGCGACGAAACGATCGGCGCTGAGCGATGCCCCGCCCACAAGGAGGCCGTCCAGGCTTGTGCGCGCGGAAGGCGTACCAAACCACGAGGCTGCTGAGGCCGCATCAACTGAGCCGCCATACAGCACAGGGAGTTCCTGGCGGTTCAACGTTGTACGCAGCCCACGAGCGATCGCCTCGGCGATCTCAAGGGAGGCTGGGTTGCCAGTGCCAATTGCCCAGACAGGTTCGTAGGCGATCACGAGTCCTGCGGCAAAGAGTTGATGTGCGCTACAGCCAGCCCGCTCCGCTGCAGCAAAAGCTGCCGCACATTGAGCCTGCACATACTCCACGCGCGCCGTAATCTCGGCCTGCGGAAGGTTGTCCCCGACGCAGAGCACCGGCGCAAGTCCGGCCGCCACTACTCGCGCCAGTTTTTCGCCGACGACCTCGTCGCTCTCACCGTGGTCACGACGGCGTTCCGAGTGTCCAACAATCACCGCTGGGACGATTCCGACGAGGTGCTCTGCGGGCAATTCGCCCGTAAATGCCCCAGCACCAGTACGTGATGCGTCTTGTGCTGCGACCTCGAGTCCAGCCTGGGGGTACTCCCGCCGAAGGAGTGAAGCGACTGGGACGAGGCCGACGGCGCTCGGCGCAAGTAGGAGGCGAAGCTTGGAGGGGACCCCGGCGGACGTGGATGCGCCACCGAGCCCATCCGCAATTGCCTTCGCGAGCGCAACCTCTTCGCTTGGCGGAAGGTTGGCCTTCCAGTTCGCAATGATCGTGATCTGCCGACTGCTCATGCGTGAATCATCGCAGAGGTTGCCGTGCTGAGTCGTCGCCCGCCTGAACCATACGGACGCGACGCTCAATCTCGGCGAGCGCTCGCTGCACCGTGGAGCGCGCCAGATCGAGTTCGGCGGCGAGCTCGGAGAGCGTCGCCTCTGGCGCTGCCGAGCGATAGCGGGCGACCCGCGCATGCACGCCATCCGTCTGCACTAGATCTTCTTCTAGCGCCGTGGCGCACGCTCGCGCCTGGCGGATCCCAGCGTGAACGGCGCGGGAGAGGTTGGCCGTCTCAGCGTTAACGCTTCGATTCAGGCTCCCACGCATCTCTCGGCCAACGCCGCGGGCCTCCATTTCCGCAACGGCTGCAGTTGCGCCAAGCCGACGCAGTAGGTCAATGAGCAGATCGCGACCCTTCCATACCAGTAGTCCTTTGCCTCGTCGCTCGCGACGATGTCCGCCAAGCTGATCGCGTTCAGTTAGCCGAGCAAGGTCGGTCGCCTCGTCCGACGAAACGTTGATCTCTAGATGCACACTCCCAGACGCGAGTGAGAGTGAGCCACGCGCAAGGATTCGCCCCCGTAAGAGGGCGAGTCGACAATGTTGCGCTGATCGTGCGTGCGCCAGATCAGCGACACATCGCTCCGCCTGGCTTCGTGGCGAGCCCTCCCACCCCCGCGCCGCTCCTCGTTGCGCAAGCTCCGTGCTGAGTTCATGCACTGCACGTGCCAGTGAGACATCAACGCGACGCCCAGAATCGGCAAGGGCAGCGAGCTGCGCTTGAATGCAACAGGTGCGGGCCGGCCGGATTGCCGCCAACTCATGGCGGATTGAGGCGACGAGGTCTGCCTCACCTCGACTCATGGTGCCCGTCGCGGCTCGCGCAGCGGCAGGCGCAACAGCGCACGAGAGAGAAGGTTCGGCTCATGGAGGTGCGGAGTTCGCCGAGAGGCAATATCGCGAATGAACAGTGGCGGGCGCTTCCGACCCTCGGCGTCGGTCACGTGGTGCAACACCGGCGTGATTGGCACGCCGCCGATCGCCCCAACGCGGCGCGAACTTGCAGAGGTGGCGAGGATGCCGTCAATTAGGCCAGATGCCCCATGCGCCTCAAGCGCAGCGAGATGCGCATCAAGGTCCATCCCTTCCGTCTCCCCCTCCTGCTCATCAACGTTCGCAACCCACACCAGCGGCGCACGTCGCGCCTGTAGTGCGGCAAGGATCTCGGGAACGAGTAAGTGCGGAATCACACTGGTGTAGAGCGAGCCTGGGCCCAGTACGATCAGATCGGCCTGCTGAATTGCCCGAAGCGCTGACGGCGTTGCCCGCGCACCCTCCGGGGTGATGCGCATTCGCTCAATGTGGCGAGTTCGCGCAAGCTGAGCCTGCCCGCGAACGGTCGTGCCATCTGTTGTGGTGCCGATGAGCTCGAGCGCAGCGGTCGTACCTGGGATCACCTCGCCTCGGACATTGAGGATTCGATGCACGCGTGCAACGCCCCGCTCAAGATCGCCGCCCTCTTGATGGATGGCGGCGGCAAGCAACAGGTTGCCGATTGCATGGCCGCGTGGTGCGCCGGGTTCGGCCGGGAGGCGAAAGCGCAGCAAATCCGCGGCGGTGGACTCAGCGTCCGATAGGGCGACGAGACAATTGCGCAAATCTCCCACGGGAGGGATCCCCAGCTGCTCGCGCAACACTCCCGACGATCCGCCGTCATCTCCCATCGACACAATCGCTGTAAGGTGCGCCGTTTCAAGCTTTAGGCCACGGAGTGCGGTTCCAAGTCCTGTGCCGCCTCCAAGTACCACCACCCGGCGCCCGCGCGCCAAACGGCGACGCCGCTCAAGGAGTTCAAGGAGCGACACCCCTGGTCGGTCGGTTCGGTACGGCAGGATCGCCGCGCGTGCCAACCCAACGAGCCCTGCCCCAACGAGGAGGAGACCGATGGCGGCGGCAGCAGCGGCGCGAACCATCGGATCAAGGTCACGAAGAGCGACCACTTCAGCGATCTGGACCAGCGGATCAGGAAGTTGCGCACCTGTCGCTAACGCCCGGATCCCGCTGAGGGCGCCGAGAGCGATCGTTCCCGCACCGAGAAAGGCCAAGAGCAGCCAACGTTTGACCCCAAGACCAGGCTTTAGCCAGCCAAGTCGACTCACCGCTTAGGTGCGCTCCACATCTCGGTGGTGCACGTGGACGGTGTGGGCGCCCGCTTGCGATCTCAATTTGGCCGCGAGTGACTCGCTGATCGCCACTGATCGGTGGCGACCACCCGTACAGCCGATCGCAATGCTCAGGCGGCCGCGACCATCGCCTAGGTAGGTGTCGAGAGTTCGTTCAATGAAGGTCGCGATAGCGGCTTCAATGGAGGCTCCGACAGGGTCGGTCAACACGTAGGTTGCAACCTCCTGGTCGCGACCATCCTTAGGCCGTAGCTCTGGGACCCAATGTGGATTTGCCGCAGATCGCACGTCAAAGATGAGATCGGAGTCGAGCGGGATCCCATGCTTGTACCCAAAGCTCGTGAGGTGGACGGAGATTGAGGCGTCTCCACCCAGCACCTCCTGCACCAAGCGATCCCGCAGCTCCCGAGCCGCAAGGTCGCTCGTGTCAATAACAGCATCCGCGATCTCACGGGAAGAACTGAGCAGTGCGCGCTCGGATCGAATTGCCCCAGCAACATCGCTTGGCGCATCAATCGGCCCTCCGAGCGGATGGCGGTGACGTGTTTCGCTAAACCGTCGGATCAGCACATCGTCGCGTGAGTCAAGGTAGATCACTCGGCTCTCGACACCCATCGCAGCGCTTGCATCGCGCACCCCATCAATCGCGACGCGGGGATCGCCATCTCGCGCGTCTATTACCAAACAGAGTCGAGCAAACCGATCTGGCTGAAGTTGAATCTTCTCTAGGAGTGCGGGGATCAAATCATTCGGCATGTTGTCGATCGTGCGGAAACCGATGTCCTCTAGTGACTTCGTGGCGGTGCTCTTCCCAGCGCCCGAGAGTCCGGTCAACACCACAATCTTGTGCGGAGCTGCCGGCGTGACCACTAGCGTCCCCCGATCCGCACAAGCCAAATGGAGAGTTCGTAGAGGAGATAGAGGACGACCGCAAGGACGATCGGGCTGATGAGATCTGTTCCCGGTGTTGCAAACGCGCCCACAACAACTGCGAGAACAAGTGCGTTCCGTCGCCAGCGTCGGAGTTTGGCTGAGGTGACAATGCCGACTCGGGAGAACAAGACCAACAGGATCGGGTACTCCGTCGCCAAGCCAAACACGAGCATGAGGGAGCCCACAAAGCCGAAGTAGCGATCAGCGGCAATCAGGGGGGTGAGATCGTCGGTCGCAAAGGAGAGCAAGAAGCTCACCGCAAAGGGTAAGACCACCCATGCGACAAGTACGCCAACGATAAAAAGGAGGAGTGCGAGCGGAATCCACGGCCTCGCTGCTCGACGCTCAGCATCCGTGAGGCCTGGACGAATGAACGCCCATGCCTGCCAAAGCCAGATCGGCATCGCCAGCGCGACACCACCGATGAGGCTCAGCTGCATGCGAATCCCGAAGGCATCGCCAACGCCGACGAAGAAGAGTGGCGTGTCGCCGAGTGGCGCGCGTAGCAGCGCAATGAGCGGGTCGCACCAGGCGAAGGTTACGATCCCTCCGACCACCACCGCGGCAAGGGCGATGCCAACTCGTCGCCGTAGCTCGTTAAGGTGATGGAGTAGCGGCGCCGGCGCGTCGCTTACCTGAGTGGAGCGAGCCATAATCGGCCGAATCCGAAGTTACGCCTTTCGCTTTGAGCGAGACGCAACCGCAGGCTTCGCCGCCTTCTTGGCACGCGGCTTTGCGGGAGCAGAAGAGGTGCCCGAGGTGGCGTCCTTGAACTCACGGAATGAGTTGCCAACAGCCTTGCCGATCTCTGGGAGCTTCCCTGGCCCAAAGACCAAGAGCACAACGGCGAGGATCAGAATCAGTTCGAATGGTCCGACGTTTGGCATGAAAACCTCCTCGTAGTGGGCTGGCGCCCTTAGGAGGCGAGTATAGCGAGACGACGCCCCCACTCCGCTGCTGCAGCCCCGAGCGCCTCTGCGACCCGCTCCTCCGTCGCACCTGCATCGCTGATTCCACGCCCGACGTTCACGAGGAGACCCTTGCCAACTCCGCTGCTCCCTGGTGCGGTTCGAGCGCCACCATCAGCCAAGACCGCGCTCACCTCGCCCCCCTGCGCTCCGATCCCAGGGACGAGGAGTGGCAGCCCGGGGGCCGCCGCTCGCACCTGACGGAGGGCCGCCGCATCGGTTGCGCCTACGACCAGCCCGATCCGCCCTGCCGCGCCCTCTGCACGACGCCCCGCGAGTCGTGCCACACGCTCTGCGAGCGTCTCCTCGGGGTCTGAATCGCTTGCGCTCACGCGAAGGCTCTGGAGTTCACTCGATTCGGGATTCGATGTGCGGCAAAGCAGATAGGTGAACTTGTCGGTTCGATCAAGAAAAGGGGCCAGCGCACCAATCCCGAGATACGGGTTGGCCGTCACCGCATCGGCGCCAAGCACATCGAAAATGGCAACCCCTTGAGCAGCAACGGTTGCGCCAATATCACCACGCTTCGCATCGACGATGAGCGGAATCTCCGATGGAATCCGCCGACGCACATGTTCAGCGAGGCGCATCCCTTCGCTACCGAGCGCTTCAAAATAGGCAAGGTTCATCTTGAACGCAGCGGCATGTGGCGCTGCTGCAGCAATGAGCGTATCAATCCATCTCTCGATCCCCGCATGAGATTCGCGGAAGGTAACCGGAAGTGCCGAAGGGACTGGATCAATCCCGACACAGAGGAGTGATCCAACGCGCGCGGAAGAGGCGCCGAGGAGATTGAGATAGTTGCTCATGGCGCTGGGCTCTCTGTCGCTGGCGAAGTGCTTAGGCTCCCCCAGGCTGGTCGAACATTCGGATCAACAGGATCTCGCAACGGGGTCACGATCACTGGCGGATTGGGGATACCTGATGGGGCAACGCTAAATGACGCGAGATTGAGACTTGCCTGACTCCCGTTCGCAGAGAGGTACGCCAGCTGCGACCCGCTGGGCGACCAGGCTGGGGCCCATGACTTGCCAGTTCGGGTGATCTCAAGCATGACTTCACCTGTCGTGGAGTTCATGATCACCACATCGGTGCCGCGAGCCGAGATGCGTGTGGCGGCGATCCAGCGGCCATCTGGACTGATTGCGGGCTGCACCATGCCCTTCTCGCCGATGCGCGTCGTGCTCTTCTTGGCGATGTTGTACCGAATGATGCGCGATGACGATGTTCCCTCGGAGAGGCCGTTCTGGACGTAGTAGATCGCCGAGCCGTCAGGACTCCAGGCAGGATCCTGATGACCGAACGGGGCGATGTGTGGCAGCGGTGGCGTGGAGATTGCTGAGCCGTCGGCACTAAGAATACGAACGACGACATCTGTGCCGATACCTGTGCCGCGGTAATCGGTGGCTACGGCAATTCTCCCGTCGCTCGCGAGAGCCGGACCGTACATGAAGCCTGACCAATTCAGTGCCGGTCGCGAGCCGAGAATCAACCCGTCAAAGATCACCTCTTCGTTCCCGCCGTATGCGGAGAGCCGAAGGAGCGTGGGCACCTTCATCTCGTACTTTTGGACGCTTCCGCTGCCGAGAAAGCGACCACCGATTTCGGTGCGGTGCCGAATGGCATACAACCAGACGCCGTCGGTGCTCCAGGCAAGTTCGGCGTCAGTTGTGGATGTCGTCAACTGTCGGAGCCCCGTTCCACTGACGCTCCAGATCGAGCCGCCACGGCCAAACGCAATCGTTCCGTCGACCGTGACCCCCTCCGTCACCTCAGGTCCGCCCTCGGGATTCTCGGAGGAGGCCGGCGTGCTTAACGAAAGTCCCACGAGGCTCCCCGCTGCGAGCAGGATGAGTAGGAGGGTGGCGATGATCGGGGCAGGACTCAGTGATCGGCGCTGGGCACCATCACGACTCATGAGGTCGCGATTGGTTGGAGGCTTCGCGCCATGGAACGGTTGCGGCGCAGCGCGGCGTGAGCGTTGCAGTGGCCGAAGTGATCGCTTCTCCGTCATACGCTCTCCCCCAGCACGGCTGGTCGCACATCCACAACGTGGACCTCAATCCGTGCCGTGCCACGATACGTCCGTTGGGCAGTTCGCACGACAAGGTCGACGGAGCTCCCCGCCAGCTGTTCGGTCTCTGGCCGACCAAAGGCCATCGCCTCAACCGCGACCCCGTCGAGTGAGAGGGTCAGTCGTGCGTGCCGACCATCACCCACCAGGCGCACTGCTGTCAGTGGAATGCCGCGCAGGAGGAAGGTGGGCTCCGGATTCCCCATCCCCGTCGGCGCGAGGTGATCCGCGAGCGCGGCAAGATCCGTTGGCATTCGGCCCCCAATCGGTGCTGCAAGATCAACCGTGAGCTCTGGTGTGCGCGCCGTCGCCTGACCGGCACAGGTGGCACTGAGCCTCGGAAGGAGGGTGCCCCACGCCTCTTGCACAAACGAGCATCCGCCAGCGCCGTCGTGACCACCATGACGAATCAGCACATCGCTTGCCTCTTGCAGCGCTGCCGCAACACCGAAGCCCTTCGGCGCACGTACCGAGGCGCGTAGCGGTGCTCCACTCCCATCATCGTGCGCCACCAGCGCCGGTCGCCCTGTCTCTTCACTCAGACGACCTGCGATCAATCCAATGAGGCCTACCGACCATGGGCCGCGCACGGCAACAAGCCCATCTCCAAGATAAGAACGTGCGTCGTCACGTGACGACCCCGAGTCGAGACCGAGCAGCGCCCGCGCCTCGTCAATCGCAGCCTTCGTCAACTCTTTTCGCTCGAGATTGATCCCCTCGAGGAGCGTCGCTAGCTCCGTTGCCTCATCTGGATCTTCGGTGGTCAGGAGCGCCAGCGCCGGTGCGGCATCGCCGATGCGTCCAGCGGCGTTAATGCGCGGAGAGATGGTGAAACCAGAAACGTCGGCGCGGTACGGCCCCTCTGCCCCCGCAGCACGAAGGAGCGCGGCGATTCCAACGGGCATGGTGCCCGCCCCATTCATCACCTTTAGTGCCGAACGAACAATGACCCTGAATTCGTTTGCGACCGGGACCATGTCAGCAATGCCACCCACCATTGCAAGCACCGAGAGCTCTGCGAGCAGTTCGCGACGTTGCGGATGGTCAGCCAAGACTCCCTGTGCGATTTTGAACGCGAGACCGCTCCCCGCGAGATGAGGGAATGGGTAGACCGAATCTGGTCGATTCGGATTAACGAGCCAGGCGGCCCGTGCTGGCTCAGGTGGTACCGCGTGGTGATCGATGATGCCAACGAGAATTCCTGCCTCAAGCGCCTCAGCAACGCGCTCGCGATCGGCAGTGCCGCAGTCCACTGCGAGGATGAGCTCCACGCCATCTTCGACAGCGGCGGCGATTGCCCCTTCGGGAATGCCGTGACCATCACCGTCGCGCTGCGGAATGTATCCCTCGGCGATCGCTCCGATGGCACGCAGCGCTCGAATCATGATCGCCGCCCCGGTCAGCCCGTCCGCGTCAAAATCGCCAACCACCAAGACGGGCTCCCCCGTTTCACCCGCAGCTCGTAGACGCGCAATCAGTCCACTTGCGTCAGGGAGCAGATGTGGGTCATGCAGGGTGCGGTCGTTGCGGTCCAGAAATTGGCGCGCTTGGACTGGCTCCGCGAGTCCGCGGCTATGCAGGAGTGTTGCGAGTGAGAGGTGGAGATGCTTTGGGATCAGTAGATCTGCGAAGAGCTGTAACAGTTCACCGCTCGCCTGAAGTTCGTCGTCGGCGGCAGGGTGAAGGGTCGCGACCGGCTCAAGGCGCCAGGCCCGCGCTGGCACCCTACGCCGTGCGGGTTCGAGCCGCTGCCGCCTTGCGCGCCTGCGCGCGCTCCTCCCACCAGACTAGAAGTGGGCTGGCGTTGAAGATCGAGGAGTAGGTGCCCGAAAGAATCCCGATAAAGAGGGCCAGTACGAAGGTACGAATGGATCCGCCCGCGAAGACGAGCAGCGTGAGCAGGGTGATCAGTACCGTTGCCGTGGTGTTGAAGGAGCGGCCCAGGGTTTGCACAATGGAGTGGTTCACGATGTCGCCGAATGGCGCGCCAGCATGTCGCACGAGGTTCTCACGCACACGGTCGAAGACTACGATGGTGTCGTGCACCGAGAAGCCGATGATGGTGAGCATGGCGGTCACAAAGAGGGCGTCAATCTCGATGCCCCAAACGGTTCCGGCGATCGCGAAGAACCCAACCGTGACGATGACGTCATGGAGGAGTGCAACGAGGGCTGCCATGCCGAACCGTAGATTGCGGAAGCGATAGGTCATCCAGAGGAGGATTCCGATAGAGCCAAGAACGACGAGGAGAAGCGCCTGTTGCGTTAAGTCCTGGCTAATGACAGGACCCACCGTCGAGACTGAGCCCTCTTCAGCGATCGGTCCGATTGCCGCAACCACCGCCTCTCGAATCGCCTGGAGCTCGGCGCCAGCGTTGTCAATCTGATCCTGGCCGACCTGCAGGTCGAGTGGCTTGGTGCGCACGATCAAGAACCCGGTGCCCGCCTCGGTCACCGTCGCCTCCTCATGGCCTGCGCTGGCGACCGCCGCCTGCACCACAAGTGGATCGGCAGGGCTCTCCGGGCGGAACTCCCAGATCGTGCCTCCGGTGTAGTCGATGGAGAACTTCAGGCCAATGGAACCGCCAGAGATTGGGGTCGCCACGGTGAAGATCAGTCCTGGGATGGTGATCAGCAGCGAGAAGAGGAAGAACCAGCGCTTGCGCGCGATGATCTTATCCATGCAAAGCCCCCCGATCGAGTGTGTCCAGGTCGCCCTTCGCAACGCCGTAGAGATACGGCGAGGAGAAGCGCTTCCGCGCGATGACGGCCCGCAAGATCAGGCGCGTCACCGTGACGGCGGTGAAGAGTGAGCAGAGCACACCAATGATGAGGACCAAGGCAAAACCCTTGATCGTTGAAGAGCCGAAGTAGAAGAGGATGAAGGCCGTGATGAGGCTTGAAACGTTGGAGTCGAGGATTGAGTTCCATGCTCGGCTGAATCCAGCCTCGACGGCAGGGACGATTCCCTTGCCGATGCGCAGCTCCTCTTTGGTGCGCTCAAAAATCAAGATGTTCGCGTCCACCGCCATGCCGATGGAGAGGACGAAGCCGGCGATGCCAGCAAGAGTCAGCGTCACTGGAACGAGCCGGAAGATCGCCAAGACGATGATCACGTAGAAGATGAGGGCCACGTTGGCGACTGCGCCTGCCAAGCGGTAGTGCAGCAGCATGAAGAGGAAGACGAGCAAGATGCCGACAGCGCCAGCAAAGAGCGCCTGGCCAAGGAAGGAGGCCCCCAGGGTCGCCTTGACATCGGTGACGCCAACCTCAGCAATTGGGAACGGGAGAGAGCCAAACTTCAAGATGGTGACCAGATTCGTCGCTTCGTCCACGGCGAATCCGCTCGCGCCAGGACCCGAGATCTGCGCCTCACCACCCGTGATTGCACTCTGAATATACGGAGACGACTTGACGGCACCATCGAGAACGATCGCAAAATAGGAGCCGATGTTCGCCTTGGTCCAGGTGGCAAAGAGCTCCGCGCCTTCAGATTTCAACTTGAAGGAGACGACTCGCCGACCCGACTCATCAATCTGCACCGCCGATGACTCAATCTGATCGCCGGAGAAGAGCGGCTTGAGGTCGGTGTCGCTGAGCGTCTCCCCCTCACCAGGCACCGGCTTTACGCCGTCGGTAGGCTGACCCGTCGCGGTGTTGAAGAAGCCGTAGACCTCGCGCGGAAGTGGCACAAGGTCAAGGCGACCGGTAGTGCCGAGGAGGGCGCGGATGGAGTCGGGATTTGTGACACCTGGAAGCTCGACCACGATGCGGTCGGTCCCCTGCGTCTGCACCAGAGGCTCAGAGACGCCGGTGCTGTTGACGCGGCGCTCAATGATGTCGCGGATCGTGGCAAGGTCTGCAGCAGTTGCGCTGACGCCATCAACGGGCTGCACTTGATACTCCACGCGAAGTCCGCCTCGAAGGTCAAGGCCGAGCTTGGTCTCAATTGGACGTGTGCCGCCAGCCGTGCCGCTTGCAGGAAGGCTGAGGTTCGGAAGTAGGTCAATAGCCAGCGCCAGGAGGGCGGTGGCCAGAATTAGGTACGGGGTGAACTTACGCATTGCGGAGAATCCTAGCAGGGGGGCGCGTCAGCCTCGTTCAGCCGCGATCTGCGCCGAGGGCTGCCAGGATTCGTGCGGCAAGTGCGTGATCGACCCCTGGGACCTCGATGAGTGCCTCGACCGGTGCGGCGGCAATCCCTGCCGTTGATCCGAACCGGCGCAACAGCGCCTTGCGCTTCGTTGGGCCGAGCCCTCGGATGCCGTCGAGCCGACTCGCGGTCGCCGCCCGACTGCGCAGCGTCCGGTGGTATCCGATCGCAAAACGATGCGCCTCGTCACGCAGGCGCTGCAAGAGTCGCAACCCTGGGTCGGTAGCTGGAAGGAGAATCGGCGCGGTGGCGTCGCGCGGCCACAGTTCCTCGCGCTCCTTCGCGAGACCGACCAGTGGGATCGACAACCCCGCTGCGTCGAGCACTGCGGCGGCGGCAGACACTTGGCCGCGACCACCATCGATGACGAGAAGGTCTGGAAGGGCCCAGGCGCGTGACTCGGCTTCGCCGCTGCGCTGCGTTCCGTCAGATGCAGAGCGAGCGAACCGACGAGTCAACGCCTCGGCATGCGCAGCGAAGTCGTCCTGACCCGTCACCCCCTTGATGCGGAAGCGGCGGTACTCCTTCGGCGCGAGTTGGCCCTCTTGGGCAACGGTCAGCGACGAAACCGTGAATGCCCCTTGAATGGTGCTCACGTCGACGCACTCAATGCGCGCCGGTGATGCCTCGAGGCTTAGCGCCACGGCGAGTGCCGAGAGCGCCGCATCGGCGCGTTCACGGTCGGCGTCCTCTTCCGCCTCACGACGAATGAGCCACTCCTCGGCGTTACGTTCGGCCAGCCGCAGTATTCGGGCTCGGTCTCCACGCTGCGGAACGCGCATCTCAACGCGACCCTCGCGACGGGCCGAGAGGAACTCCAGGATTTCGGAGTCAACGACTGCCGTGCCCGTCGCAATCGACGGCGGGATCTCCCCTGCACGCGCGTAGTAGCTTGCAGCGAAACCAGCAAGGAGTTCCGCATCCCCAGAATCCCCCGCCTCCACTCGATGAACGTCGCGGCCGACGAGCGCAGAGTCGCGAATCTGAAAGCAGGCAATTGCCACGTGTCGCCCATGCCGAGCAATGCCGAGCACATCTTCATCAGGCCGCCCTGAGGTTGGCACCTTCTGCTCATCAAAGGTCGTCTCCAACGAGAGGACCGCATCTCGAATGCGCGCGGCGTCTTCAAAGGCTTCGCGTTCAGCAGCGGACTCCATCCGCGAAGTCAGCATGGTGATCGCGGCTCGGGATCGACCGCCAAGAAAGAGTTGCAAACCATCGATCTCGCGCTGGTAGTCGGCAACCGGGATGGAGCCGAGGCAGGGGCCTTGGCATCTCTTCAAGTCGTAGAGGAGGCAAGGCCGCTCGAGCGCGCGCTCCATCGGCTTGATTGCAATCTCACAGGTGCGAAATTGAAAGAGGCGCTTGATCGCCTCCATCGCAGCGTTCACGGAGCCTGGGGTCGTGTATGGCCCGAAGTAGCGCGAGCCATCCCGAACGAGTCGACGAGTGCGCTCTACGCGCGGATACGGATCTGCGGTGACGCGAATGTAGGGGTAACTTCGATCATCACGGAGACGAATGTTGTACTTCGGGAGATGCCGGCGCACGAGTGTGGCCTCAAGGAGGAGCGCCTCCTTTGTGGAATCGGTGACCGTCCAGTCGAGGGTTGCAACCTCGGCAATCGCATCGCGGATGCGGTGGGCACCTGGTTCGCCGCCCGCCTGCCAGTAGCTGCGAACACGTTGGGTGAGATGCGTCGCCTTACCGACGTAGATGATCTTCCCAGCGCTATCCGAGAAGAGGTAGACGCCCGGTGCGTCGGGGAGAACCTTCAGCGCTGCCGCGATCGCGTCAGGGACACTCGGTGCAGGAAGCCGTTCAGGCGCCATCGCGCGACCCAACTCGACCTCGGAGTGCCTCTCGGCGATTCAAGATACGCAGGATCTCGTCGAGCGCCTCACGTAGCTCGATCACCGCTTCGCCAGAGGCGATGTCGGCGAGTCCGTCTCCTGGGCCGAGTGCAGCGCGAACTGCGACGACGCCCTTACGTAAGGCGACGCCGTGCGCGTCGCGGAGTTGCGTCGTCCAGGCGCGGTATGGCAGGAATCGGGCGCGGGCACGCTCATCAACGAGCTCATCAAGAATGCGCTCCAGCAGTTGGGCGGCGCGGAGCCCAGCCTGGTCGAGTGCTGGATCGGCGTGTCGAGGAAGAACCGGCTCAGACATCGCTACTCCAGCGAGTGGATTGGCTCGCCCTTCAGCGCAAGGGTGAGATAGCGGCCAGTGTGGCTTCGCTTCACCTTGGCAACCTGCTCAGGTGTCCCCTCTGCGATGAGTTCGCCACCGCGGCTTCCGCCGTCCGGCCCAAGGTCAATCACCCAGTCCGCCGTCTTGATCACGTCGAGGTTGTGCTCGATCACGATGACGCTATTGCCGCCATCCACAAGGCGATGCAGCACATGGAGCAGTCGATCAACATCTGCAAAGTGCAGCCCGGTGGTTGGCTCATCGAGGATGTACATCGTGCGACCGGTGGAACGACGGGCGAGCTCTGTCGCCAGCTTGATGCGCTGTGCTTCACCACCGGAGAGGGTCGTTGCTGCCTGACCGAGGCGCAGGTAGCCG
>Ga0222712_10003423_pt1 | contig 17287 bp, 21 predicted proteins | sample C33_657DmetaG_FD_165043 | JGI IMG/M metagenome (GOLD analysis project Ga0222712, IMG submission 165043) | Estuarine water microbial communities from San Francisco Bay, California, United States - C33_657D | ecosystem: Environmental > Aquatic > Marine > Unclassified | place: USA: California...
GTACTGGAAAAATCCAGTTCAAGGTGCGCGTAATGAGGCAGCAAAAGCATTAAGTGAGTTACGGCGCAATCCTAAACCATTAGGGTTGTAATTTAAGTAGGGGATGTTTTTAGATCGGAGATAGATTATGCCTATTGGTGGCGGCATTCTTCCGGCTTCGGGTTCCACTCAATTTACAGAGTTGACCTACGTTACCCGTAGGGCATTTATCCCGAAGCTGGTAGTACAACTTTATAATTCGACACCGCTTATGGCGGCACTGATTGCTAACAGTCAGTCTGCTTCTGGTGGTGTTTCCTCTGTTACAGTTCCCGTTCAGGGTTCTCAGTTTGTAAATGCTCAATGGTCAGACTACAGCGGCTCGTTCGCTCAGCCTTCTGTCCAGCAGGGTGCTTACAATGCTGAATTCAACCTGAAGCTGATGATTGCACCAGTACCGTTTCTAGGTATGGAAGGCGCAGTCCAGCAAGATGCGGCTGTTATTCCTCTGATCGAAGCGCGTATGAATGACGCGACTAACGTGATGATGGATGCTATGGCTACATCACTGTACAACAACACGACAAACACTCAGCAGTTCACTGGCTTGCCAGCGGCGGTGTCTGATTCTGGAACTTACGGCAATATTGATCGTTCTACCTATACTTGGTGGAAGTCGAAGCAGTATGCTGCTGGTTCTGTAAACCCAACTCGTCAGAACATCCTTCAGTACATTTCTGGTACGGTCAAAAATGGCGCAGAAGTGCCTACGTTTGGCGTATGTGGATTTGGTACTTGGACGTTGCTGGCACAAGATTATGTCGGTCAAGAGCAATACGTCTTAACTCCGGGTTCCGGTTTTGATGGCGATGCAAATGGCCCTCAGTCTGGCTTCCGCGCTTTGATGGTTGCTGGCGTTCCTATTTATCCTGATCCGTACTGCCCTGAAGGAACGGTTTACTTCCTGAACAGCAACTACCTGTCGCTCTATATCCATGAGCAGGGTTCGTTTGTCTTTACAGGTTTTGAATCGACACTTCCTAACTGGCAGATTGGTTATGTTGGTGCTGTGCTGATGATCGCTGAACTGGTCAACACTAAGCCCAAGTCCATGACCAAAGTGACAGGCTATAACTCGCTCACATTGTAAGGAGAAATAGTCATGTCTAATAAAATCTTAGTAGCTGGTGCGGCAACTAATGCGGCTGGTGCATTTATTCAAGCGTATGCTTTGGGTACTGCAACGGCAACTGTTCCTGCTGGCGATTACTACATTGCTCCAACCGCTAACGTCACTATTGAACTAAATACGAATACAACTGGCAATATCAGTAATGCTTCGTATGCGGTTGTAGTTGCCAATAATACTGGCGGCTACTTCATCTCTGATGGCGTAAACATTCGTGCTAATGTTCTTGCTGGTACACCGACCATTACTCTGTTCCAAGTGAATCAGGGTCAAGCGGTTAGTGAGACTTACGCATAAGGAGCCAACATGAATGCTAACCATGTAGGATCATTGTTCCCCAATAGCTTTGGTAGTTTTGGTCTTGGTCGCGCTGTAACCGTTAATGTTGGTTCAGTAGCCAATGCCGTTATCCAAATTCCTATTGTCGGTGCAAGTTCATACATTGTTCGCAGGATTACGGTAGCTAATGCAAACAAGTCGATTGCATCCGCAAACGTAACTGTTACCACCTCTAACGATGGTAACGTTTCAAATGCGGTTGCGTCACTGACAACGCTAAGCAACGTAACTAGCACTTCCACGTACCAAGACTTAACTCTTGCTGCTGGCGCTGCTACTGCCGTTTACTCGTCTGGTTCGTTGTACGTCAACGTACCTGCCGCTGTATCTGGTGGAACTTGCGACATTGTGGTTTATGGAGATGTGGTAACTCTATGACAACTGTTTATGTGACTAACAAGTGGGAAAAAACACTTGTCGATGAATATGCGTATAAAACATATACGTTCCCCGTGAATGAATCTGTTGAAGTACCTATAGAAATTGCTCGTCACATATTTGGTTATGGTTCTGAAAACAAGGAACCTTTTTTGGCTAGGCTTGGTTTTGCTAAAACAAAGAATGACATTCCTAGTGGATTGGAAATTCTTGAGAAATTTAGCATTACCGAATCTATGCCAGTACAGGATCGCTCCTTATCCCCGGCGATTGACCAAGTACCCCCACCTATCCCTTTACGGGGGGTGGGGAGAAAAGTCGAAAAAGCCGCTTAATTATGGCAATTAAATGGCAACTTTATCCGGTTACATCACGGAAGTTCGTAGGCTGCTACATGATGCCAACGGAAACTTCTATTCTGACTCTGAGCTAACGGACTACATTAATGAAGGCCGTAAGCAAACAGTTAGGGATACTGGCTGCCTAAGAAAAATTCAAGTATCGCAAACCCCAATGGCTCCGGTAGCAGGTGGAGCAAATCCCGTTGCTTGGACTGCTGGCGCAACTGTCGCTTTAGATGATTACGTATTTTCAAATATATTCATCTACAAAGTAACTGTAGCTGGTATTTTGGGAGATACTGCGCCACCTTACCCGGCATCGAATAACGCGTATCCCCCAACAACACCATTTACTAGTGGAACTGCTACGTTGCAATATGCTGGTAACTGCGAAAAGCTACCGTATGCAGCGTTTCCTGACAGTATAAATACGATTGATATTTTAAATATCAACCTTTATTGGGGAAATAGTCGTATTCCTTTGCAGTATTTGCCGTGGACTCAGTTCAATGCTCAGTTACGTTATTGGCAAAACTACATAGGTAGGCCAGTAGCGTTTACCGTTTACGGACAACAAACAGCTTTTATCTCGCCCGTACCAGATCAAGTGTACACAATCGAGATGGACACTGTTGTGCTTCCAGCAGACCTTGTTTCTGGAGCTGAAGTTGACGTTCTTATTGAGCCATACAGTGCGCCAGTAGCTTACTTTGCAGCACATAAAGCAAAGTTTAAAGAACAAAGCTATGGCGAATCTGAAATATACAAACAACAATATGTACAAGAAGTTCGTAGTGTTTTGGTTACAACCATGACGCGACGTATTCCTAATCCTTACGGCAGCGCATTTTAATTATGGCTGCGGCTGAACAAAAAAAATCATATAAAGTAATTAAACAATTTCGTGGCGTAAACACGAAAGCAAACCGTACTGCGTTAGACGATGGTGAGTTTTCATGGCTAGAAAATGCCATGCCAATTGGTTATGCAAACATTAAAACTTTATCTGGTGAGAAAAATACTGCGGTAACGTTTGGAAATGTTGTCACCTCATTGATTTCTGCAAACATTAATAACAAGGATTATCAACTTGGATTTCAAGAAGATGGTCGTTGTGAATATGTTGATGTAGAAACAAATACAAAAGGCAACGTTGCTGTTGCTGGTACTTTTTCTAATGCAAGGGTCAACATAACGCAGTTCAAAGATGAGCGCGTTTTAATTGGTGACCCTAATAATGGCGTTTATAGTTGGGATGGAACTAACCTAGTATCTATTGGTTCTGTTGGATTCATAGGAATTACCAATGGCGGCACTGGATACAGTACTACACCGTCCATAGTTATTTCTGCACCTAACGAAACAGGTGGAATACAGGCTCAAGCAGAAGCAATTTTGACCGCTAATGTTGTTACTGGAATTGCGATTACTGAAGCTGGTGCTGGTTATACAACATCACCCACAGTAACTATCTCTGGCGGCGGTGGAACTAATGCAACAGCTATTGCTGGCGTTACTACGTTTAAAACAGGTACGGTCACTGTATTGGTAACAAATGGGGGAACTGGTTACACAAACGTTGCTAATACAACGGTAACTATTAGTGGTGGAGGCGGTACAAACGCTGCGGGTACAGCTATTTTGGCAGGTGGTCAGATAATCCAAGTGATTATGACCAACAATGGTACTGGTTATACTAATTCAGCCAATATCACTGTAACAATTAGCGGCGGTGGTGGCTCAAACGCAGCCGCTAGAGCGATTATTAACAGCAATCCTGTCACTGGTATTCAAACGTTTTCAGGACGCGCTTGGGTGGCTCAAGGTAGAACTATTGCTTATTCTGCCGCAGGTTCGTATTCTGATTTTGTTAGTTTGTCTTCTGGTGTATTTACGATTACAGACGCAACACTGCGAAGTAATATTACCCAGTTGCTTTCAGCTAACAACTTTCTCTATATTTTTGGTGAAGATAGCATTAATGTATTTTCGGATGTTCGCGTAAGCAATGCTGGAGTTACATTATTTACAAATACCAATATTAGTGCTTCTGTAGGTTCGCGTTTACAGTACGCAATATTCCCGTATTTTCGTTCTGTGTTATTTATGAATGAATACGGTGTTTATGCTCTTGTTGGCTCTACTACATCAAAAATTTCCGATCCTCTTGATGGTGTATTCCCAAATATAGATTTCAGTACAGCAAGAGTTACGGCTGGTCAGGTATTGCTAAATAACATATTATGTGCAGCGTTTAACATACGGTATAACGACTCTGGAACATATCGTTACATACAAGCAATATTTTTTGAAAAGAAATGGTTTTTTTCTAATCAAAATACCATTAAGTTAATTTCTCCTATTGCAACAGGGGGGAAAATTAAGTTGTTTGGAACGAATGGAAGTGGTTTAGTTGAGCTTTATGGTGATTCAACTGTTCCAGTAAACATTGTTTTGGAAACCGCATTGGATGCTATGGGTGATCCTATTCGGGATAAACAAGCATTGAAGATAGGCATTGAAGCAACATTAGGATCAACGCCAACAACAATGAATGCTTATGTGGATTCAGAATCAGCTCAGTCTCCAGTTATTACGTTTGAAAATACTATTGCTTGGATTAATAATATTGGAAGCGAAATAAATTGGACAAATAATTTAAGTGCAATTATTGGCTGGTTAGGCGCTGATTCTGCTGGCGCTGGTTATTATTTGTATAAGTCTGACGCTGAAATGTGGGGTAAATATTTAGGTATAACCATTAATAGCACATCAACACCATTTGTTATTAATGGTTTTCAATTTGAACATGAACTAAGAACGAGGTTCTAAAATGCCAGTGCCAAATACTTTTGCGGGCGCAACTACATCAATTCCTTTATCTAATTTAGATAATAATTTTGCTACTCCAATTACGATTGGCAATACGGCTGTTCAGCTAGGTAATACTGTTACCACGCTAAATAATATAACGTTACCAAACGTATCTATTACTAGTGTAGCTACAACGTTTCCTAATAATTTTTTAGCTAACAGTACAGCAACATTAGGCAACGCGACAATTACGCTAGGTGGCACAACGAGTAGTGTGGGGAATTTATCCGTATCTAATGTTACGGTTACTGATTATAAAGAAAGCCAAGTAAACATTGGCAACTCCAGTACAACTCAAACTATTTCTTTGTCTAATGGCACGATTCAAACAGTAACGCTTACAGCAAACTGTACTTTTACTATGCCAACTGCTGCTGAAGGTAAGTCTTTTTTAGTTCTTATTAAGTCTGGAGCTGGAAACTTTACTGGAACATTTACAAATGTTAAGTTTCCTGCAAATACAGCTCCTACTATTACAACTACAGCAAGTCGTTTGGATATTATTGCGTTTAGTTCAGACGGTACTAATTGGTACGGCACAGCTTCTCAAAATTACTTTGTATAAGGAGCATTAATGTTTGCTTATACAAAAATTATGCAAGCATTGGCAGCAGCGGGAATAATTCCTTCTGGCACTGATCCATATTTTAATTTAACTACATTACTGTTAAACACAACAGCAACTAACGGCGCGCAAAACAACACATTTATAGACTCGTCTAGCAATGGATATCCTATTACTAGAAATCCTGCTACTGGCCCCCTTGCGCCCACACAGGGAACATTCTCGCCATTTAGTCAGACAGGGTGGAGTAATTATATTTCAACTACTAATGACTATGTAAAGGTCGCAAGTAATGCTGCGTATGGTGTTGGCACAGGAAACTTTACTCTTGAGGCGTTTTTTTACGTTGGTGCATTAGGAACTAGAAAGCCTTTTACTCTTGGAAGTAGTGCTGCAGAACAAATTGCTGTAACTTTTACTACAACAAATATTAGAATTGATATTGCTGGTGTTACAAGTGTTATAAATGTAGCGCAAACAATACCTTTAAACAGTTGGAACCATATTGCATTTGTGCGGTCTGCAACTACTACAGGAGGAGTGGCTTTATATTTAAATGGAAGTCGAATAACTACTGGAACAAGTAGCGGGTCAATTTCTGCGAGTGATTTTCAATATGGTGGTATTGATTGGTCTGGTGGGTTTGGTCTTGTTGGATATTATTCTAATGTTCGTTATTCTAATACGGCTAGATATTCAGGGACTACTTATACGGTTCCAGCAGCACCGTTTACAAGTGATGCAAATACATTAGTTTTATCTGCTAAGTCTAATCGTTTCGTAAATACTAGCTCTTACGGTGGAACTGTAACTGTTGGTACTGCATCTGTCCAAGCCTTCTCTCCATTTGCTCCGCAGTACCAATGGACAGCGCCTGTGATTGGTGGGTCTGGGTATTTTGACGGCACAACAGATTACTTAACAATTGCAAATAACTCTGCTTATGCTTTGCCCGGTGATTACACTATAGAAGCGTGGGTTTATCCAGCAGCCGCTGGCGGCTTGTCCAGAATTTTTATGATGGGTGATTACAGGGCAACATTTAACGGCATAGACATTTACACAAACGCAAGCAATCAAGTTGTTTTTTACAGTAACGGCGTTGGTCTTATAGCCGCAGGGACTGTTAATCAAAATTCTTGGAACCATGTTGCTTTAGTTCGCAGCGGGTCGGCGACTAACAACACTACGTTATATTTAAACGGCGCATCCATTGGTCAAATCACAAACAACACTTCATTCGCTGGTGTTGCTGCTAATGGTATTTCTTTAGGGGCAGAGTATGGTGGGACAACTTTTCTTGCCACATCTGCTTGTTATTTATCAAATATTAGAGTTACTAAAGGTCAAGCATTAACTTCTGGTGCATTTACTCCACCTACAGCGCCAGTAAATACAACTTCAGTAGGTTGGACAGGGGCAAATGCCGCTTCATCACTAACTGGAACTGTTCAATTACTCACTAACTTCACCAACGCCGCTATATACGACGGCACGATGAAGAATGTGCTGGAAACTGTAGGCAACGCACAAGTAGTAAGTCCATCTCCAGCTAAGTTTGGTACTACGTCAATAGTATTTGATGGTACAGGAGATTATTTATTACTTCCTGATTCACCAAATCTTCAACTATCAACTGGTGATTTTACTATCGAAGGGTTTGTATATCTGGATATTGCAGGTGTGGCTTACGGAATTATTAGTAAAGGAACTGCGACAACCGGATGGTCAGTAAATGTAACGTCTGGAAATAAACTTCAATTTAGTTATACAGCGACGCAGCTTACTGGTGCTACTTCATTGGCTGCAACTACTTGGTATTACTTTGCAGTAGTGCGATCTGGAAGTGCTACAGGTAATTTAAAATTATATATAGGAACTTCTGGATCAACTACCCTTGATGCTACAAGTGCGGGTGCTGTAACTGATAATTTTAATCAAATTGATGCTATGTACGTTGGCGCGAGTAGAACTGGAACAACTATTTTAGATGGTTATCTTGATGAAATTAGAATAACTAAAGGATATGCAAGAACAGTAACCACAGTTCCAACCGCAGCCTTCCCAATCCAATAGGTAACTTATGCTTTACTCTAAAAACGGCAGTATTCCAAAGCCTGAGACTGATGGCACTGAAGGATGGATTGAGGTTGATGACGCGCCTACTGCTGGTGATGGACAAGAGGTTATCTGGTGCTTTCCTCCCGGATGGGTTGTGCGTGACGTTATGCCACCAGTACGAGAAGGTTATCGTTGGGCTTATTACTTAGATGCTGGTTGGATAGAATTTTCAGTGCCAGAATCCACTGTTACAACAGAAATAATATCGCTTGAATCAGATCAAATTGTTGCGCTAGATACGCAGCAAATATCAACTTTGTAAGGATTAATTATGGGCATCCAAGCATTTACAAAACTTGGTAATACTGTAACATTTATAGCTGATACAGTTGCCCCTGCTGCTGTACAGGCGGCATCTACTACATTAGGTGGAAATCAATATCGCATTATTAATGCTGGAACAAATATTGTATTTCTTGGATATGGTACGGATGCTGCCACTGCTGCTGCTAATGCTGGCAATGTTGCTACATCTTTGCCTTTGTTAGCTGGTACGGATGAAATTTTAAGTTTTGTACCTAACGCTTACTTTACTGGTTTGACCGTTGGTGGATCGTCTGTAATTTACGTTACTCCGGGTGACGGTTTATAAGGAACTATCATGTTAAAAACGGTTGTAACTACAGGAGGTGGTGGAGGTAACGGCTCTGGCACAGTTACCCAAGTAAATACCGGAACTGGTTTAACTGGCGGCCCAATTACGACCAGCGGAACTATACGTCTCGCGAATACTTCTGTTACTGCCAATACTTATGGTGGCTCTAATACAGCCGTTGTTATTCAAGTTGATAATCAAGGTCGCATTAATTCAGCAACTAACGTAGCTATAAATATTGCGGTAGCTAATGTAACTGGCGCAGTGCCAAATACAGTCAATGTTATTGCTGGAACAGGATTGTCAGGTGGTGGAAATCTTACTTCCAACGTAACAATTAGCTTAGCAAATACTGCTGTTACTGCTGGAAGTTATGGTAATGCCACGGTTATTCCTCAAATTACTATTGATGCCCAAGGACGGATTACCTCTGCGAGTAATGTAACCATTCAATCTGGTGGAACTGGAACAGTTACTCAGGTTGATACAGGCATAGGCTTAACTGGTGGCCCAATTACATCTAATGGCACAGTAAGCCTTGCTAATACTGCCGTTGTAGCAGGAACTTATGGAACGGTATCTGACGTATCTCAATTTGCTGTAGATGCTCAAGGACGTATTACTAGCGCATCTAATGTTGCTATAGCTATTAGTAATTCTGCGGTATCTGGATTAGGCACTATGTCTATCCAAAATGCTGATAATGTAAGTATTACTGGTGGAAGTATTTCAAATACAACTATTTCCACAGCAAATATTTCTGCAACTACTTCTGCTAATGCTACGTTTGCAACATCTAGTCTTCCGCTTGTTCCTGAAGGTTATATAACCATTAAGATCAACGGTACTAATAAAAAGATTCCTTATTACGGGGTTTAAATGGAAGGCCAAATGTTATTTAATCTTGTTGTTGGCGTAGCAGCGTTCTTTGGTGGCTGGACGTTAAATAACATTACGCGAATGTTGAATCGTATAGATGACGATATTCGTGAGATGCCGCACATTTATTTAAGCAAAGATGATTACAAGACAGATATTGCTGAGATAAAAGGAATGTTAGGCAAGATATTTGATCGTCTTGAAAACAAGGCTGACAAGTGAATATGGATGAATTAAGCATCGTCAAATATGGCGATGTTGATTCCTTACAAGGGTTCTTGTTTGAGAACGGAATGCAGCATAAATTGTTTCGTGAAGTTTTAATGGAGCAAGGAAAAACGGTTCCAGCGTTTCCGTTGATGGAAGCAAACCCTGACAATCTGGATGATTGGTTATTAGCGCATCAGGTAGAGCATCAATCGTTTGCTGGTTATTTAGACTTGAACAATCCTTTTAACTTGCTTGATGTTGATTGGAACAAGGAAGAAGCTTTCTATGATTGGATAGCTAACCACTATTACATTCATGTACAAATAGCAGCAGCATTAAATCTGTCAAGTACAGGATAAATCATGGCAATTACTTATAAACAAGCAGTTGAGTTTATGAATGGCCCTATAGGGTCACAAATACCCTATGTGGCTAGAGTATTGCGCCCAAGTAATTGGAACAATTTAAATGGTGGATTAAAAGCTAAGTATTTAGGAGAAATTGAAAAAGCTATAAACGATCCTGTTAAGTTTAGTCTTGAAAAATTAAGAGAAGCTGTTTCTCAGTATGTTGTTTATTCAAACATTGGCGGTAAGACGGGTAAAGCTGAAGCTGCTGACTATAAAGCAAACATAGATAAATATGTTCCTTTTCTTCAAAGCCAAGGACAGTCAGTAGATGATATTACTTCTGTTATTAACAAAGGATCTTTAGCTGGTGTTGAAAGATTAGCAGAACATGAAAAAAGAATAAATGAAGTTTCTCCAATTGATAAAGTAGTAGATGTTGGTTTGCAAATTGGTTTAGCAACAGCTACGGCTGGTCTTAGTTTACCAGCGCAAATTGGTGCTAATGCAGCATTACAAATAGCTCAAGGAGCAAAACCAGCAGATGTTGTTAGAAATGTTGTTGGCACTGTTGCGGCTAATAGCTTAACTCAAGGAATACCCGGAATTGAATCTTCTAAAATAATTCCAAAAACATTAAATGAAGTAAACAAAGCAATAGCAAATATTGCTCCAGATATTGTTAATTCTACAGTTGGAAGCGCACTTATTAACGCCGAAAGACAGGCTGTAGCTGCGCTTATAACAAAACAAGATGTTGGACAAAATGCTATTGCTGGAGCTATTGGCGGAACCGTTGCTGACATTGCAAAAGTTGGTTTTGATGATCCTCTAACTCAAAAAACAATTGGTGAGTACGCAAAATATAATGCGTTAGGAATGTCTCCGCAAGATGCGGCTTTAATGGCTGGCGTTGACTATCTTGGCGATGTATCAAGTCAACCAGCAACTAGACCAAGCAGTCAAGCTGATGAAGAAATAAGTCCAGTTGCCGCTGCTCCCGGTTCAAAAATAGGTTCTACTCTTGCGGGTGTTGGAGATATTGATTTTACTGTTCCATCTAACATTGCAAATAAACCAGAATTTAAAACAATGCCGGGAGAGGCTGGCGAAAATATTATTCAATACACTGATAATGATGGAATAGTCAGCTATAGAAAAAACGTTACCTCTACAACTCCATCTGGCAAAAAATTTGGATACACAATTGTTTATGATGATTTGAATGGCATTTCATACCAATATTCATTGCCGAAAGAAGGCTTAGACGTAGAAATAGTATCAACAAAAACACGACCATCTGTAGAAAATTTAGACACTATAAAAAAAGTAGTAACAAGTGCCGACGAAGTATCACCTGATGTTTTATCTGTAAAGCCTGTTAAAACACAAACCGATCAAACTGTGCCAAGTGGCGGTTTTAAAGAACCAACTGTTAAACCGATAACGCCAGACATTCGTGCAGAAGCTCCTCGATTGCCTCCTGTTGAGGTTGAGGGTGATTTTGCTACTCCAGTACAAGAAATGCCTACGTTATCTTTGTTAAACAGAGTAAGAGTTGGCGCAGAAACAAAACCAGACGCTTCGCAAGCAACGAAGAAATTGCCAGCTATAGAAGTTACGGGTAAAGAAGAAGAAGAGCCAGAGATTTTAAGGCTTATAAAGCCGCCTAAAGAAGAATTACGAAAAACTGAAGAAGAAGTTGAGCTTCAAAGAAAACCGGATGACTCAGTAATTCTTGATTTGATTTCTGGTGGCAGTGGAGCGCAACAAGCAGCAAGACAACAAAGAAGTCCAGATCAAAGAGAGCTGGCAAGTATGCAAGCGTTATCGCAAGCGTTAAGTATTGGTGATCCCGGTGATACTTTGTTTGGTAGTGGATTAGGCAGACGCAAGAATGTTTGGAACGTAGAATCCTTGAGACTAAAAGACGAATTAGGTGGCTAAAATGGCAAAACAAATCGCTCGACTGTTAAAAACGGATGTTATGGCTGATATAGATATACCAGCTATAGCGCAATTTTTACAATCGCAAGGAAGGCGCGGAGACACCATCCTAGCGCACATCAATGCTAAAGAAGCTGAGATGCTAAGAAAGATGGGTGGCGCAGAAGAACGTAACCCTGTTACTGGATTGCCTGAATATTTCAGCCTTACTGATTACGGCACTGGCTTTGGCTCTGATTACGACAGACAAATTCCTGCATATCAAGCGCCTCGACAGGGAGGTGATTTATATGAAGCGGCAAATTTTGATTTGCAATCTAGACAAAGCCCGTTCTACGGAGAGTATGGCGGTACTTTAACGCCAAATGCACCAGCAATATTAACTCCATCAGAAATAGACCCAACACAATACTATGCTGCTAGGCAGTATGAAGGATCGGGCTTCAATTATTCTCCTGCTTATGAAGGCATGAATCCTGATGAATATAGGTTTCAAGCAGCAAGAGAATTCCCTGCTGGCATGAGTGCAAGATTACCAACAGAAGCAGAAAGAGCTTCTGCAATACGTAATGCAAACATTGCTGCCGCAACTGAGCTTGACATTGGCCAACTTAAAAAAGGTCAGCAAATAAAAGATAGAGCAATGGATGAAAAAGTAGCAAAAGAATTTGGTTTAGGTGACGAAGTTCCACTTATGAAAAGAGCTTCTGCTGCTACAGGTTTAAGTGAACAAGCTCTTACTCGTTTAGGTTTGGCTGGTTTAGGAACCATTCAGGGAATTATGGCTTCTAGGGAAGCCTCAGAACAAGGCCGTCAAGCTCGTCGTGAAACAGAAGCATTAGCTCGTCCTTATCAACAGCGTGGTCAGCAGTTAATTCAGCAAGCAGAAAGCAATGAGTTGACAGCAGCAGGACAGCAACAGCTACAAGCTCTACGTGCTAGGTTGGCACAGGGCGCTGAAGCTAGAGGTGGTGTAGGCGCTGCACAAGCGGCTGCACAAGTAGAAGCTTTCCGTCAAAACCTACTGCAAAATCAGTATGATTACGGACAGAAGGTTAGCAATATTGGAGATCAGTTAATGTTGGGTGCTATACGTACAGGCTTAGAAGCTGACCGCTATGCGGCTAATCTTTCTAATACGTACTTTACTAACATGGCTAGTATTGCTGCTGGTTTACCTGTTGGAACTCAAGGAGCGCAATAATGGCTACCGCACTAGATTCTACGCTAAAAATAAATATGCCTTCGTTGCCTATTGCAGAAAGGCTAACAAAAGATATTCCTAATGAAAAATTAGCTCCTATAAGTACCGGAGACATGGCTGCCGCAATGCAAGAACGACGCGCTGCTGAAACTGGATTGCGTCAAGAAGCTTTGCGAGCAGAGTCAGACATATTGAAAGCAGAGCAAGAACAGAAAGTAGCTGGTTTAGAAAGAAAGCAAGCAAATTTGCAAAAAGAGGCAACAGAACTTGCTGCAATGCCAGAACGTCAGACATTAAAAGATACGCAAGAAAGTTTGAAAAATGCTGCATTTGTTCCTAGTAAAGAAAACGCGGAAGAAATTGCAACATTCTTTAGTTTAATGGGTATTGTTGGCATGGCTATAGGTGGTGGAGCTAAAGACAATGCTTATGCTGCTATGGCTGGCATGAACGGAATGCTAGAAGGTTATAAAAAAGGTCGTGCTGACATTTACAAGCGTGAGCGCGATATGTTTGACAAGAACTTTAAAGCGTTACAAACAAAGGTTCAAATTGCTAGAGATGAGTTGGCAGACGCAGTTATGCTCAAAACTAAAAATTTTGAAGCTGGTCGTATAGCAGAAGAAGTTGCTATTGCAAAAACAGGATCGCCAATTCTTGAAGCAAAACTTAAAAAGCAAGGTTCGTTAGAAGCATTAAAAATGTTAGACGAAGTAAGTGCTGACCTTAGTTCTTTAGATAAAAGAAAAAATGATTTATACAAGCAAGAAGAAGAACGTAAGTTTAAAGAACGTCAGCTAAAAGAGCAAATGCGTGATCGCGCAGAAAGTCGCGCATTGCGTTTACAAATGGCAGAAATGAAAGCTGGTGGTGGTATGGGTAAACCTTTGCCAGCAAAAGAAGTATCTGCTGTAGAGGGTTTAAGTTCGTTATCTGATTCTCTCAGAAAGTTACAGCAAGACTTTAAGCCTGAGTTTGCAGGAATGGGTTTGCTTGGTTTTGGTGCTGAAGCACAACTTGAAGCAACTAGACGTTTAGGTGGTAAAAAAGCTCAAGAAGCTATTTCTTGGTGGTCTAGGTATAACCGACTACAAGCGCCTAATCGTCATGCTTTATTTGGCGCTACGCTTACAGGAAATGAGCTTAAAAATTTCCAAAGCTTTACCGCAAAACCATCTGATAGTGCAGAAACAGTTAAAACTATGTTGCGCGATCAAGCTGATTATTCAGAATCAACTGCTCGTCAAAAAGCTATGCAGTATGAATCGGCTGGTTATCGCGTGCCTCAATTACGACAAGTTAATTTTGAGCAAACTTATGATGGTGACAATCAAGCTCCAACAGCTCAGGGTCAATCGTCTGGTGGTAAATACCAGATAGATCAAATAATTACAAAAGGAAATAAAAAATATCGGGTTACTGGTTTGTCAGACCCTAGTGATCCTGATGTTGAGGAGGTTAAGTAATGAAGCTATCTGAATTAGGTGAAGAAAAGCCAAGGACTATGAAGCTATCTGAGGTTGAAACAGCGCCACCATCTCAAATGGAAGAAACAAAAGAGTTCTTCCGTGGCGCTGCTTTACCTGCTTTCGGTGTTATGCAAAGCATTCCTTATGAGCCAATTCAGAAATTTGCTACAGAGAGAGTACAACAAATAGAAGCAAAGCCAGAATATGTAAGTCCCGGTGGAACTATTGGAGCTAGAAGTCTTGGTAAATTTATTGGTAGTGCTGGCCTTACAACGCTGCCAATTCCGCAGATTTTATCTCGTACCGCTCCGTTATCTACTGGCGCACGTTTAGGAAGTCGTGTAGCCGGAGGTGCTGCAACTGGTGCAGTAACTAGCGGTCTTATGCAAGAAGCTCCAACAATGGAGCAAATACGTCCAGTTAAAGAAGAAGCCGCAATCACTGGCGGCACTGTTGGCGCTTTACTTGGAGGCGTTCCAAGCCTTGCTCAAGCGGCAAAATCAGGATACGACAGATTATCAAATACTTTGAATCGTGCCTTTGGTGGGGATGTAAAGCGTTTAGCTGAAGAATTACGTCGCTACGCATCTACACAATCTGGCGCTGAAGCAAACATGGCTAGAAAACTAGCTGATGATGCTTCTAAACGCGCTACTGTCGCTGAAAAAGAATCCGGTGCTGCGGTCAAACGAGCTGGTATTGCTGAGGCTGAATCTGGCAGACAAGCGGAAATAGGCACTAAAAAACTAGGAACTATGCCGGGAACTGAAGGTCAGGTTGAGGCTGGAGCTATGCGTGCAATACCCGCTACAGAGCAAAGTATTGGTCAACGTATTAAAGACATAGCAAATACTATTTACAAAAAATTACGTGACGCAAGAACTCAACGTGTTGAGGTAAACAAACAAGCTGCTTTCCAAGAGGCTTTTAATAAAGAATTAGAAGGTCAAAGAGTTCAAAATACTGAATCATTAAAAAATTTAATTAAAGAAATAGATGCAACACTTACCAACCCTGTTACTGGATTATCTAATGTTGAAGTTAATACGCTAAAGCAACAACTTGAGTCAATTAAATCCCAACTTCAGGAAGGAATGGAAAATGGCGTAATTACTGGTAAAGGAATAAGTTTCCAATCACTTGAAAACTTGCGTCGATTCTTGAATGATCGTGCGTTTGGTTTGCCAGCAGAAGGTTTTGATGCTATTGGTCAGCAAGAAGCAGGTAATCTTGCTAAAGGTGTTGAAAAGATAATGGTTGAGTTTTCGCCAAAGGTTAGACCTTACATTGACCAGTATCGTAAAGATTCAGAACCATTACGTGTATTTGCTACCAAAATTGGTAAGGCATTAACAGGTCAGCAACTTACTGGAAGTGGCTCTAATTATGCAACTGTCGCTGCACAAAGCATTCCCGGCAAAGTATTTAAAGATCGTGAAAGTTATCAGTCTCTAGTAGATGCGCTAGGTGGAGATACCGCGTTTGCAAGCAAAGAAGCTGCAAAATACTTTACTAATGAAATAGAAAAGCTAGGTGGGAATCCAGACAAAATACGTACATTTATACGTGACAACCGCGAAATGTTAAATGTCACTGGTAACAAACCATTGTTTGAAAACTATTTTGCTCAAGTTCAACAAGCATCAGGAAGGGCAAGGTTTGCTGGAGAAAAGGCTAAAACTGAAACGCAGTTAGCGCAAGAGCGTACCGCTGCCGCAAAAGCAGAAAGTAGTGCAGCAGAAACACAAATGCGCGTTGCTAGAGATTTTGAGACTTTGCAATCTAATTTAATTACAGCTAGAAATCCTCAAGAAATTGCTACTGCTACTGACGCATTTGCAAGAAAAGCATTATCTGAAGGTAGAATAAATCAAGCTAAGTATCGTGAAATTATGGATCAATCTAATCGCATACTTAGCGCAGTTGATGATAGTAGAATTGCAAAAGAGGAAATAAAAAGAATGGTTCCACGTATACTAGGTTATGGTGTACTTGGTGCTGCGGGTGTATATGGTGTTCGTTCTTCAATGGAGAGATAACTATGATGTACGGTAAAGATTATTCAAAGCAGGAAATGCGTCAGATGGAAGAAGATACTCGTCGTGCTGGCGAGAATGAGGTTCGTGGTTCTGCTGAGGCTCAGAAGAATCTAGGACGCACTCTAAAACCTTCCATGCCTATGCGTATGGGTAACCGTAAGATGAAGCGCTAGGAGACTGCTATGCCCTTAGTAAAAGGATTTAGTCAGAAGTCTATGAGCAAGAACATTTCTAAAGAAATGAAGCGCGGCAAGCCTCAAAAGCAAGCCGTAGCTATTGCTTACAGCGTTGCTCGTAAAGCAAAGAAAGAGGCCAGAGGTCGTATGCGATGAGTAGGAAAAAGGACAAGGGGATAAATGCTGAGTTAGAAGAAGCAATCAGCAAGTCTTTAAAGGAAGTGATGGCAGATAGTACCGCCAGCATTACGGAGAAGATGAAAGTCATAGACAGAGCTTTGAAGCTGGAGGCTATTAAACTAAAGCTAACAGACGATGAGTGGGGAAGCGGGTTTGCAACTGAGGAAGATGAGTAGTATTATCCGAATACCATTGTTATAAGGGGATATTCATGGATGCTACTTCTATTATCAGGATTGCACTTAGCGTATTAGCTGGCAGGTTAATAGTATTTTTGGCTTTAGGTATGGTTTGCGGTATGACAGCGTGGGCAATGTGGGGGCCGCAGTGGGAAAGATTAGCTGCGCTATCTATCTTTTCTATATTTACCTTTTTGGTTTTGCGTAAAGACAGGAGTTTAAGCGATGAAAAAGTATCAAACGAATAACCAGCAAGTAGGTACAGCAATGCGTCCT
>Ga0222712_10003424_pt1 | contig 17287 bp, 28 predicted proteins | sample C33_657DmetaG_FD_165043 | JGI IMG/M metagenome (GOLD analysis project Ga0222712, IMG submission 165043) | Estuarine water microbial communities from San Francisco Bay, California, United States - C33_657D | ecosystem: Environmental > Aquatic > Marine > Unclassified | place: USA: California...
AGGCGGTTTTAAATCAATGGCTCACCGAACTGGTTGAAAAGGTTCGCATGGTAGTAGTGGCTGGACCCACTTCTGTCTATGTGGATGAACCGGGTAACGAAGGCATCACAGGCACGGTAACTCTAGCTACCTCTCATGCTGCTATTCATGTTTGGGACAAGGCAGAACCTGCCTTCTTTCAATTCGATATTTATTCTTGCTCCTCTTTCTCAGCAGATGAGGTGTTAGATCACTTCGCTCAGTTTGGACTTGTTTCCTGTGAGTGGATATACATCGATCGTAACTCAGGTTTAAAAGTAGTAGCAGAAGGCAAGAGATAATTCATTAAAAAGGCTTAGAATTTCTAAGCCTCAATTTCAATTATTTTAGATTCTATTCCTAACTTATCTAAGGATATACTAAGAGCTAATCCTTCTGCTCCACCTAGAGCAAATGGTATTTTATTATAGGTATCTTTGTTCATCAGGGACATGTATGTAAAGACAGGAGATAGGATCTCTAATTCTTTTCTCACCTTATTGCAATCGAGATCTTTCCTAAAAAATAATACATATTCCCAGATTGTCTTCCAGTTCTTATACTCCATTCCAATATATTCACAATACTCTTTTAGGTATTTAAAACATGGATTAAGTTCTTTGTAACTATCAAAGTCTCCTTCTGGCCAATTGCCTGCATAGGTAACAAGATAGTCTTTAGATCTTTCTATGTAATCATCTATTTGTTCTCTGGAGTGGAATTTATCTGCATCAAGATATAACACATCACATTTGTATTTCTCAATCAGATCCAGAGAGAATAAAATTTTATCAAGATAGACGAAAATCTCTTTCGAATAGACATGAACATCTTCTGAATCAAACGATTCTGGATTGCTGGTTAATACTTTAACAGTGTATCCTTCTTTCTTAAGATGATGATACAATCTAGCACAATCATTTTCATGTGGGCTATTAACGCCTACTAGGGATATGATAATATTCTCTATCATATTTTCAATGCTTTAAGGTGTGTGTATCAATCCCTGCAGAATATAAGATATTTTGTATCCTATAAATGCACCCAATGCAGAAGGGATGGGAAACACAATTAGCTTGCCTAGATCTGTAACATATTTAGGTCGGTTAACGATTCTCCCCATAAAAAAATAATAAGTAAGATATCCAAATAGCACCATTAAATCTGTGCGGGTGGAAATGAAAACCACAATAGTAGCACCGAGAAAGCCAAAGATGAAATTATCCCTTACTCCCTCCCATACTTCTTTGGGTCCTGCCTCTTTCCATTCTTTAACCATCTTTTGAAACTGTCTTTTTGCCATGTTGTCTGCTGTTTAATTAATTCCAGTAATTATGATGGTGTGTAAAAAACTCAGGGTTGTTTCTTTGGAGATAGGATTTAATCATAATCCTAAACATCCAGATCACTCCTTTCTGTTTAAACCTTCTAGCTGAGGTGTATGTGCCTTTGATGTGATAGATCTTAAATTCCTGCGGATCTACCTTCTGAGAGACACTATAATCTTCTGCAAATAATTCTTTAGGATTATATCCACCAACTCCCCAATATGTTTCAGTTTTCCATAATTGAAATCCGCCCACCGCAAAGGGAGTGCCTAGTAATTGGGAGAGCCTTTGAAATAAATCAAAAACCCTAAAGACCCAACGATAAGGTCGATCAGTATAAAAAGGAACAGTTAAGAGCCCAGTGTTGTGTTCTAGACATTTCTTAAGTAGACAAGGATTGGTAAGAAAGACATCGGCATCCAGGAATAGCAGGAAAGGTGTGGTGACTAACTTACTTCCGTTTAGTCTGCCTTCACTTGGAAATCCCCCCCGGATCACTTCGATCTGGAGTGTGTGTTCAAAATCAGTGACCACTCTCTTTAACCACATCAAGGGTTCTCCTTTATCTGAGGCATCTGCTAGAATAATTCTAGTGCCTTCAATTCCAGATTGCAGGGAAAGATTGTAAATACAATCGTACAAAGTACGGGTTTCATTCTTACAAGGAATGACAATGGTTAAATTATTCTTTAATGATTCTGTACTCATTGTTGTCGTAGATAATATAGGAATTGTTCTCGATCCAATCTCCGGTGTTTAAATATCTAATTCCGTCGATCTCTCTATCTTCTGGCTGATGAATATGCCCACAGATCACAGTGTGACAATTATGTTTTCTGGCTTGCCTAGTTAATTCCACTTCAAATTGAGTGATGAATTTAACTGCCTCCTTGACTTTATTCTTGAGAAATTTGCTGAGGCTTCTTTTCATGCCCCATTTTTTTAGAGTTCGGTCGATGGAGATAGCAGCATCGTATCCAATTGAACCTAGTACTCCTAGCCATTTAAGGCTCACTACTCCATCATAAAGATCTCCATGAGTGATGAAGGTGTCTTTCCAAATATATTCATTATGGATCTCTATATTCCCAAACGAGAACTCCAGATACTCTCTAATGAACTCATCGTGATTGCCTGGGATATAGATGACCCGAGTATTGTTCTTAGAATAAGACAGGATCTTCCGGATAACGTTGGTGTGAGATTGAGGCCAGCGAAATTTGCGTTTAAGCAACCAACCATCGATAATGTCTCCAACAAGGAAAAGTGTTTCTGGCTCGTATTTTTTAAGAAGGGTTAAGACTGCTTCGGCGTTACTACCTTTACTGCCTAAATGAATGTCACTAATGAATAGTGCTTCGATTTTTTTCATGTGCCGTGATGTATTCTCTATTTATCCGGACGGCACTCCCCTTTAGGTTAATTCTATATTAACAAATTATTAGCATGAGAATAGTATTTAAGTCTGGTCACTCTCCGGAGGATTCTCCTTTTGTGCCTCCATGCGTTCTATCTGCACCTTCACAATTCTCAGTTGTCTTTCTTGATTACCTATCTCATCTCGAATTCTGCGGGAGATGTCCTTCTCATTAATTCTAATGGAATGAGCTAGCAGATCCTTAAGGTTACGGATCCGAGTCATCAGTTCTACCATTTGTGCTCTCATCGTCTTAGTCGTTCATATGAAGATGAAATGCAGTGAGGATTTCTTCTACCTCCTCTTCTGTGCCTTCTCTGTCTTTCCAAGAGATTTCATTAGTGGTGGCATTCCAGTCATCCCAATCGTTCCAATTAGCTGTGATGGTGAATACTTTGCCGTCTTTGGTCTGGCCATCGAAGTCCACTGTCTTCGATACTAATCTGGGGGAATCATAATCGATGTGCATATGATATAGGTTTTAGTTTGTGCTAATATATGAAGAATCTTCGGCAACTAAAAACGTTCCGTCCAAAGAAAATTTAAATGAATATATAAGACATATGAAACATCTCAAATCCTTTGGGAATTTATTCGGGGCTAAAAGAATAGACGAATCCAGGATGGATCCATTAGGAAACCCGTATAAGACTCTGGATAACGCTTTTAAGAAATCTCAATGGAATCCGGCTTTTACCGCCTTAGGGTTTAGGTTACCCAGCATGCAGATGGACCAATTAATTTTTGAACCGGACAATAACATGAGAAGTGGAGGGCCCTATCAGCAATTGATTGAATTCATGGACCCTGTACCTGAGAATCCAGGGATTGGAGAGTATCCTACTATTAACATTCCTCAGTTCTGTGTGGATCCTAGAACCTCGGCGTTTCTAAACGCCTCTTACTTCGAGAAGAAAGGTTTCAAGGTGAAGTCTAGATTCTATTCAGATGAAAATCCTCCGATGGTATGGGTGGAAGGGCGTACTGAAACCGCTAAAGAGATGGAGGACTTTGTCATGGACAGATATATTAAGGCCTTGAAAAAGACTTCCATTAAAGGATTCCCCCCAGGGAAGCATCCTATCCTCCGCATGATGTTGGATGCCTTTAGTGGTAAGTTACCCTTGCATGTACCGACCTATTTTGCCGAGGCAGTGAATCAGGATCCCAAATCCATTTCTCGAGTGCCTGCTGCCTATTTGCCTGAGGTGAGTAGATTGACTGGAATCTCTGCAGAAGAAATTCACAGCATTCGTGCCGCTGAAGACTTCGGAATCATTTAATATATAAGACACATGAAGAATCTTTCCTCTTACCGCCAATTCAACCAACCCATATCTGAATCTCAGAAGATGGCGGGGGATTTATTTATTAGTGCTGAGGAAGGAGCGAATATGATTAATGATTTTCTAGGAGAACTTAATTCTGATCCGGAAGTTCTAACAGCTTTGCAGCAGGTAAGGGAAGTTATCCGCAAGAAGATGAGTGAAGACCCAGCGATCTCTTTATTGGCAGACATCCACTTCGAAGAGCATCATGATCGTACCAGAGAATATTGGTCAGAAGATCCTCCTCAGGATTTGAATGATTTGTCTGCTAGTTGGCTGTTTGTGGAAAGTACTGTGTTAGGCATCGGGGAATAATCTATAATAGCTATGAGACATATTAAAATATTTGAGACTTTCAATTCCCAAAAATCCCCAGTTTGTCAAATCGAGTTTACCACTTGTATTCCCTATAACTGTGATGATTTTACTGGAAATTGGACAATTGAAAAACATCATATCTTAGTGGACGTGGAAGTACCTGGGGTGGATGCAACTACCGCCGCTTTTGGAAAGGAATTATTTGATTTTGATTTAGATGATTATATTTTACCTTCTATTCAAAAAGGTAAATTTCGTCTCGATGGATATTCTGATGATATTGTGGCAATTGACAATTTCTTCGAAAATCCTAAAAAAATTATGGCCATGGCAAAGAAATGTCAATATCTGGAGGATTTTCTTGACGATGTTCACGAAGAGCTTTATGAGATTGTGGTAAAGTCTTATCGAAGGTCGTGTAGGGGTAAATATATTAACACCGACGGAGTGAGTGAAGTTATGGAGAAACCCAAATATTCTTGGCTTTAATTCCAAATAGATTAGGCTCACAAAAAAAGCTTAGAACGATCTAAGCTTTTTTTTATTTTTGGCAGATTAATATCTACCTGGACCGAAATATGGTTTAAGCTGATGTCTGTTAGGATATTTATGAGACTTATGATATGGTCTCACACCCAATCTTCTAGTTCTTTTGTGAACAATCACACAGCTACTTGCAAAAACGGAAATGATTAAAAGTATAAGGAGTTTTTTCATCAGATCTTTTTATTTATATATCGATCTAAATTCTAAAGGCTTATGTCTTTTCTTAGAGTATGTCACCCTACCCCCTACAGGCACCACATAGGTTTCAAGGCCAGTGGTCTCTTCAATAAATCCATCATCAGATTTAACTATTGTGGAATACGTTCTTGTTCCTTGACGATCTGCAGTCACATTGTGCTCTAATACAGTGCCGCTAACCGTGACGGTTTCGGTGGTGATAATAGCTAAGCTAATAAAGATTACAAAAAACAAAGCTATCAAAGTCCACCACCAATTTCTTCTTAAGAAATAAATTAGTCCATCCATTTGCCGTGGGTTTTTAAATGCCAAAATCTATGTTTGATTACTTCTACCACCAAAGCAAAAAAAGTATCTGCTTCATAAGTGCCTGCCTGGCAGGTCATTTTAAATTTTGCTGACATGAGTTTTTGTGTTTATTTTTAGTAAATGTACAAAACCCTTGCGGATATCAAAAATGTTTCAAAAATTATGGGGTGGGGTTTTCAAGTTCCTCTGAAAATTCGAACCGGAGAGATCTAACAAACATAGGATAGATCTCAAAAAAATCCACCCAATCCTGTATGTCCGAATGTTGTATGGAAGCTTGATATATTTTTAGAAAGACATCATTGTCGTAGGAAACAAGATTTTTAGCGTGAAAGAGCAGATCAATCTCTCCCAAAAAGCTTTCAACCGGACGATCAGGGTCCTGCATCTGATCCATGGTCCACCAAATTTCCCCGCCAAGTAAAGTAAAGAAGTACAAGGTCTTTTTAATAATAGGAGCTCTGGGAATGGATGGCATACAGTAAATGTACCGCATCTTTTCGAAAAGAGTAAATGTTTAGGATGTAACGTTACTCCATCTCACTATTCGAAGGAAAGGTTCAGTCCCAGTCATGGGAATAATCTCCTGGACCCTTAATGAGCTATGACGTTCAGCGATTTCCTCAATCTCTGGAAGATTGCCTTCATTAATCGTAAGGTAAACATCAGCTCCAGGAAGCAGATGTGAGTCGATGTGACGAAAGAATTCCTCGTGGGTTTGCCAATCTACGTCAACTACAATTCTTAATGCGAGATCAATTAGATCTTGCTCCTGACCCTTTTCTATACAGCTCTGGGTCTGAAAATTCCCCTCATTGGCATTCGGTGGATTTCCCACCACCAAATCCCATTGCTCCGTGGGAGGGATATCAGCCAGGGTAGGCGTGGTATAAACAGTTACCCCAGAGAGTTCTAGTCTTTGAGCGTTATCCAAACATGCTTGAGTGGCTACATCATAGTAATCAGAGAAGGCTAGGGTCTGACAAAGCCCCTGAGTGAGTAATTCAAATCCAATTATTCCGTGCCCGGAACACCATTCAAAAGCATGCTGATAAGTGCGAGCACTGTTTCTAATTGCCTCAGTGAAGTGCGGGTGATATTCATTACCTCCTCCTGTGATCCACCATGGATGTAAAAGGTTCTTGCCTATTGTAAGAGGGGTAGTTTCAATTCCATTAGGATATTGAAGATTGTAATGACGTAAGTCATGGGTTGGATAAAGGTGCATTTCTTATATATTCCTTGGCGATATATAAGGATTATTCCCGGGAATGGTTAATATAATTAAGGCATGAAATTTCTAAAAAGATTTAAAGAGCTAAACGAAAGCAAGGATAAAGGAGGCATAAATATTCGGTACTATTATACCCAATGCGATGAAAACTATGGTTATATGGAATTTTCCCACACTGATGATCGTAGTGATGCTATACCTGATCTTGAACCATGCAGATATGGAACGGAGGATTTTATCATTTCTGAGGATGACGAGAATAACAAGCAGAGCAGAGAGATCCTAGCTAAACAAACCGGCGGGGAATGGGACGAGGATTATGATTATGATTATGAGGAAGAGGAATATGTAGATTGGTGCGACACAAAGATTGATGAATGGATAGACAAATATCATGGATCAGATCTCTGGGGATCTGTTTATCTCACTCTCGTTAAAGACGACGGATTTAATGGGCATTATGAATCAGTGGAGAGTAGAAAAGACGGAACAGAAAGAACTAAAACAAAAGAAGAATTCGAGAATGAGGTATTAAATACCCACGAGAGTATTTTAGCTTGGGTCGATGTTACTGATGGATATGAAGACGAAGATTCTGATGATGCATTAGTTGCTCTCTTTGATAAAGTTTATGAAGAGGATTCCTCTAAAGCGGGAGAAATCTTTCTAGGATTATCCGGCAGACATCAACGAATAGTCAGGAACCATTTTGAAGAGAAAGGGGAATTGGAATTTTTAAACACTTTAGTAGCAGGTAGCGAGTTTGGCTTATTTTAATATGGATTTAACAATACCCAGTCATTGGCAGAAGTTAGGAGTTCCTGTTTTCTTTGGAAATCCCATCTTAGAAAGCAATCAATTTAAAGCAATCAAAACAATTCAGGATCCTGCTGAAGGTCAAATAGTATATCTGGACATCACTGAGGTACCTGTTCTGGTAATCGATGTTGATGATATCAACGGAACCGCTAGTAAATTCGAAGCTTATTCTAGAATGTATGGAGGATTGGAGAATTTAGCTTGGGAAAGAACCAGAAACAATGGTTATCATCTTTTCTTTTACACCGAGGAGAAATATCCTAACATCATGCATAAAACTTTTAAAGGATTACACATTGACATTCTTTTTAAAGGTAGAGTTTTTACTTCTCCATCTTCTTGGCAAGGTAAAGATTATGTACCGGGTGGAAAATCTATTTTATCAATTGAGAGATTAGAGGAACTTCCTGTTCTTCCTGATTGGATTGATGAAATTCTTTGCGATTGATTTATTCTTCCTCTTCTATGAGAGCATATCCTATAGAGGCAAGTTGTTTTGCTAGTTCTTCTTTTAATTCATCAAATCTTTCCTCTACCGCTTGTAAAGATCTAGCTTCCGATTTCAAATTATCGTATTGATCATAAGCATCTTCTAATTGTTGATCTATATAGTCTGCTATTTTTTGAGCCTCTTCTTTATACTCCCCCGGACCTCTAAGAAAATATCCGTTTTTGAGTTCCACGATGAATGTTAAATTGAACATATCCCTGGTGATCGGGGAAAGATCATCCTCAAAATTTTCAAATAAACGGAGGTGTTTCATACTTCCATATATATCATAAAGGAGAAATTTGCATGTCACTAATTAACACAGAAAAGAAGTATCGAAAATTAATCACATCTGGATGTTCAATCAGTACCGGATTTTATTTGGGGGAGGAAGGATCCTGGGGATATGCACTTGCCCAGAGGTTGGGGTGTGAACACATTAATCTTGGAGGGGTAGGAAATTCCAATTATAATATCATGGTCAATCTAGTTAATTATTGCGAGTCCAATGATTTACAAGATTGCTGTGTCGGAGTACAGTTGACAAATTATGACAGAAGAGAGTTTTGGAGAAGTGACATTGATTGTTATTTTTCCTTCGGCGCTGCTGCATTGACTCCTCAAGATCTGACGGATAGGCCTAAATACTTTAATACCATTCTAGACAATTTTGAATTCTTTGATGACATTTGGTTTAATCGGAAAGAGAATTTAATTCGGAATGTCCATTTTATTATTTTAATTACATCCTATCTTAAAAGTAAAGGCATCGATTTTATTATATTTGAGGGAATTGGTTCACTACTGGATGTGTATTTAGATCCATATAGTGCTTCTCCGTTCTCACAGGATGTATTACTTAGCAAACCTTTTATCGAATCTCTTTTAAAGGACACCCACTTCTTTTCCCTTCATGGAGATATGCAAACTTGTATGGATCAAAGCTCTTTGTTTGATTCTGTTAAGAACCAGGGACATCCCAATTTGGAATTTGTCGATTGGTGGTGTGATGAAATGTATGCATATTTGAAAGATATATAAATCTATGAAGTACGTAAAATCATTTCCTCTTTTCGAAGGCAACATGGAAGATGCAAAGCATGCAGAAAGTGTCTATTTACATTCCGCTGAAGGCCGAGACCTAGATGCTATCAATCGCCATTATGGATATAGATTGCCACGCACAGGTAATTTCTTCATCTCTGAAAGATATAGTGAATACAGAATAGAAAAGAATACTTCTGGTAAATGGACTGCCACTACGACAACCAAGGCTAAGATAGACATGGGAGAATTTAACACAGTAGAGGAGTGCTTTCGTCGCATTTGGGCTTGGTTAATCATCAAAAAAGGAATTCCATCCGGAGCTAGAATTAAAGAGTATACAGACTGGTTGATGAATCCTAGCTGTCCTGTCTGGGGTAAAAATTTAACCATACAAAAGATTGAAGAGGAATACATCAAGGAGCTTCAAAGTGCATCTCCTAATCTAGTCGATGATGTTACAAAACTTTTTGCTAGTCCTATCTGGAAATCAAGATTTGACCTGATCGGCTTAGAATATGGTGCTGACCATGGACGCTTTGGTTTTTATATGAGTAATTATTACATACGAGCAACTAACAAAAATGCACCCTTTATTCTTCTTTGGCAAACATTTGAGCCTGATTTATTGAAGCGAGGTAGAACAAAGGATGATATTAAAATTCCTAATTTTGATGTCGAGCTTTCGCTAAGGAAGGAATTTAAAACAAAAAATGATGGAGGATTTCTTCGTATTAGAATAGGGGATAGCTCGGTAGAAGCCATAGAGAACAAAGTCATGGCAAGGTATGCCAAAGAACTCGCTAAGACCCAGATCGAAGGATATGGACCGGGAGAACATCCCCTTTTAAAATTTTTGATTACAGCTCTAACTGATGACGTAAATTCCGAAGATGAATTATTTAAAACTATCTGTCAGCTTTTTGCTGACCTAGTAGAAAAAGATCCTAAACAAATTGCAAACATTCCGCCAATATACGCTAAAGAGGTTGCTAGGATGACTGGATACGAGGATAATGAAATTGATGCAATTAAGATGTCTTCAGAGTTTGGCCTTATCTAATCCCCACAAAAAAGGTCCAGTATTACCTGAACCTAATTTCTTTATTTACATGCTCCAAGCAGGATTGGCAATAATTAATTTGCCATTCTCTACCCTTGGAATTTCTCCGGTGTCTTGATAGTCTGCATATTGAATTTGGTCCGGATAAAATTCTTGGCCATTAAAGACTACCGCATTTTCACCGGCATCATCCTTTTTTATTTGGCTAAATCCTTGACCTCTTAATGAATCATGTGCTGCGTCTTTAACACCAGGCTTACCGAAAGTAGCATCCCAGAAACTTTCGCGGATCTCTTCGAATCTTTTAATGTGTTTCATAGTCATTACGTATTTATTTATATATCATTTATTTCTATCAGATCTATTAAAATTTGAGAATTCCTAGAATCCTCTCTGCAACCTGGCGATGTCCAAGTTCTGAATAATGCGTATCCTGAACTTCACCCCCCGTTTCCATTTGGATTGATTCTATATCCAGAAATCCTTGAACCATTTCAAATTGCTCAGGAAAGGGAGTCCAATGTAGGATTATATTATTTCTAAAAGCCCAATTTAGAAAATTAATTCTTTTCATAAATTCATCATTATACAAGGGAGATGTCCTGTTGATAAAGATTTGTTCGACAGTCTCCTCCGATATGTCTTGAAGATTTTCTAGTGTTTTATATAATCCGCTCCATAAAACATTCTCCCATTTTCCTGATTTATTCGCCAATCTAAATCTTCTTATGTTGCTCCATCCTATAATAATAATGTCTCCTTCCCTAACTTCGTTTATATTTTCGCAGATCGATTCGTGGATAGAATCGTTGCATGTTCCGTTTTTTGCAATGTTCATAGCTCCTACCCCTAGTTTCTCCGCTATGATATCTCCAAATGTTTTAGGTTTATATCCTTTCCATTTAATGTAATCACTAGACCATTTATTGGAACCATCAAAGGGAGCAGAAAAAGAATCTCCGAATATCCAAACCATTTATAATGAAATTATTGAATTTAAAAAATTAGTGCCATATTCTATAAATCCTTGAACACCTTCCCTAATTTCAAATTCATGGTAGGTGTTATTGGCAAATCTAGTTCCGTTGCCATATTTGAAAGGCATATAGGTATTATCCCCATCGAATCTCCATTTGTAATTACGGGATTCTACTGGATATGAAAGAATCATTTTCTTCCCCCTGTCCAGGTTGCCTTTAACAAAAGCCTCTGCAACATCGGTTCTAAATCCACTGTCGTAAGGATATTGTGTTTGGTAGAATGATTTTTCCGGAGAGGTCTCGTATAGATTTCTAGTGAAGGAAATAAAACTAGGAGCAACGAAGGGAAAGGTAACAAAGGGAGGGGTTAGATAGGTAGTTATTTGAGCGTTCCCGTAAATGGTCTCATCATTAATCAATGCCTTAGCAATCTCCACTACATCTTTATTTAAAGGTATACAATCAATATCAAAGAGGGTAACCGAATCAAAATTAGTATGACTTAGATATCGATCTATCGCTTCACTGTGGCTGTCTTCGAAAGAAATCTGTTCCAGCGGAATTTCCAGGATCTCGAATATTCTCCTCTGTAAATCCACAACTTCCGAATTCAGATCGGATTTATAGAAAGAGGCTATTCTGTGAATCTTATTTTCCATTTTCGTCTAAAATTGTCACATCCAAATATAAAAAATACTTGCGTAAGTATTAAATGAGAAACCACGCCGGTCTAAGAGCGTGGTTCTCGGTTGATGTCCTGAAGGTAGCAGGGCAATTATTTATCAATCTCTAAATCATCCTCCCGATTGGAATCTTCCATTCCTTTATTGATCCAACGATCCAGAAGATAGTTTCCTATCATCCAACCGATGGTAACACCGCTGAGGATTACGATTATTAACATAATAACTATATATCCCTCTATGCATGATTCTTGTAATGATTAAGTGCAAGTTCCATGGATTCAATCATAGACATTCTAGGATTAGTATCTCTCAGTTTCTGTGAGAGATCTAATACATGTTCTCTAAGTTTCAGTTCTTCAGCCTCGTGAAGAATTTCCTGAACGATTTCTTCATTATTCATTCTTTATATTTTATTCATTGGCTCTTACTATCTTGCATGGTGACCCATAAGCAATAACACCATCCGGCATATCTTTAGTTACGAGAGATCCTGCTCCTATGATAGAATTTTTTCCGATTTTTATTCCATCAATAATATTAGATCCCATTCCTATCGTGGTTCCTGATCCTATGGTTACCCTACCTGCTATATTACACCCAGGATTAATTGAACAATAATCTTCTATTACCGAATGATGACCTATGGAAACGTGGCGATTGATTGAAACGAAATTTCCTATAGTAGTGTGTGCTGCAACAGACACCTTAGAGTTAATCAATACTCCATTCCCGATCTTGGACATTCTTGATATATCCAATCCATCGTGAATGATGTTAATGAATTTTTTCATTTCTGGCCTAAGAGATTCCACTATTTTGATTTTATGTTGTGGCTGATATACACCCAAGACATATGAATAGCTTTCCCTTATATCAACCTCCTCCAAAAGATCTATTTTGAATAGATCATGCTCAAATTTATTTGAGACAGGCAGACGAAGATTATTATAGATGCTAATATTAGGATACTCTCCCTTAGAACAGAGATTATCTAAAATCATCGTGATGATATTATCACCCTTCCCAATAATTAATAAATTTGTTACCATATCCCAATTCTCTTAATTGCTTTGGCTCATAATATTTTAGATTTAACTCCGACATTATTCTGTGAGCTCTTTTTAAAATCTCTATGTTTGTAGTTTTCTCTTTGCCAGTGTAATATAGATTGTCTTCCAATCCGATTCTTATCCCGTCAAAATCTAATAGCCCATGCACAGTCGCTTTTAATTGTTGAGCTCCTATTCCACCTATGCAAACTTTAGAATTTTCAGGCAGGTTAGATTTGATAGTCGCCAGAGTCCCAAGATCACACTGGCCATTGTACATGTTTCCAAGTATGATGTTGATGTGATGCGGAGGGATTATTTTACCAGTGCGGTTATCTAGAACTTTCTTTGATATAAGATAGTTCGTATAGTTTAACATCCCGGTGTCGAAACATTCTATTTCTGGTTGTACTCCATACTTATGCATTTCTTCAATCAGGGATAGAATCATTTCTGGCTGATTGATGGAAGCTCCAGTTGGAAAATTAAGGGAAGACATAGTTAATGATCCCATATCAGGATAAAGCTGGAGAACCTCTGATCTCTTCTCTAGCTCCGGAAAATTTCTTCCAGTTAAAGAAACACAAATCAATAAATCAGGGCAGTGCCTTTTTATTCCCTCAATGATCTTTTGATACACTTCTTTCTTGTAGGTGTTCTCTAGAGTTATTTCATCTCTTGCGTGTAAATGTACAATGGAAATTCCTAGCTCATTTGCCTCGTGTACTTCTTCTATAATTTCTCCAGGCAGCAGAGGTGCCAATGAATTAGACCTTGTAGGCTGCGTTCCGGTTGGAGTAAAATTAATTATCTTTTGCATTTGAGATGTATGATGTTTTTTTAATGATCTCTTTAAGGTCCGGGGTTAGATCTTTATCGTATAATATTTTTTTGGAGTTGTCTATTCTGACATGGGATATAGAATCTAAATCTCCCATAGGTCTTGTTATCCAAAATCCAGGAGAAACTTCAATACTAAGCATCTCTTGTTTGTTTACTATAACAACAATATTTTCTTCTACTGTTCCGATAGATCGATAGAAAAAATTTAAGCTTTCATTTTCAGGATTGTAATATAGTGTGTAGTGATGTTGATCACTCCACCACTGCCCATTCTTAAATCTTTCAGGGGTTAATTCACTCTCTGGCTTAATCAAAAGATTTCCACTTTCCCTTAATATTACCTTAGTAAAATATTCAAGCTGTCTCGGTTCCATTTTACTTATAATCTCTTCCATTTTTTCCCTGTTATAATTTGCAAAGAGATCTGGCAATTTATTAACAGAGAATGATTTGAATGACCCGAAAAGAAACCCAGTAGGCATTCCAGTGTTCGTGTATATCAAGGAGTCGTATTCTTTCAAAGAATCGCTGTGTTCTTTTATTAGATTAATGTCCAATAATTCAGTATCATATTCTATGTGGTGTATGTTTTTGTACCCAAAATTAATAGCGAGTTTACTTGCCAAAGAAAACATTCGATAAATTGCAAATCCATAGAAAGATTTTTGAAAAAAATGGGATCTGATTATCTTGCCATTGAATGCGAAATACTTTTCACCAAACAGATTAGGATCATATGAAACGTCGTTCAGGTGATCATAAATATAATACTGGCACTTCTTCTGGATGTGGATGGGTACGTGTGTATGTGAAATAATTGCAATGTCATAACCCTTGTCTGCTACAGAGTTTACACACTTCTCCAGGAGCTTCTCCTGCTCTACAGTGGGACAGTTTGCTGTAATAAATATTAAATCCTCAGAGCTCATCCTTCTAAATTTTGGAAATTTTCAAATTTTATAGATGATTAACCCACATTTGTTCCTTTGTACGTGTGCTGATCCCTAACAATAATTCACTTAGATGTTATAGAATATATAAGACAATTAATATCATACTATGGCATCAGGAAGACCATTCGCATATAATACAGGATCCTCTATCGGAGGAACCGAACAGGTAGGAGATCTGGCAGTGGGATTACCCTCCGGAGAATTAACAGGATTACCTAGTTTTTGGAATGGACCTGATGAGGAATTAGGATATGTTATAGCATACTCACAACCTGACGGATTACATCCAACCTCTAATAAGATTGCATGGGATTCAAATTACGTTGGTGCAGGAAATACTCTCTCGTCTAGTAACACTATTGTTACGAATACTGGAGTTAATTCTTCAGTTTTAGGAAATAGAAGAATTACCTCACCTGAGAAAGTAATGTTTAGTATTAGAGTTAATTATTTAATCACTGGGGGCAGTATCGGATTTGGATTACAAGATATGGACATAAGTTCCTATGTTGGAGGATATGATGCAAAAAGCATTGGATTTTCTAATGACGGTGATTATCTTCATGCTGGAACAATTCAAGATTCTGGGTTACCAACATGGGGAAGTGTAAATGATGTTGTCGATGTTGCTTTAGATTTAAATGTCGGCATATGGTGGATTAGAGTTAACAATGGAAATTGGAACGGAACGAGAAATGAAAACCCTGCAGCAGGAACAGGAAGTGTTAATTCAGCAGCATTAAATAATTTATATCCAGCAGTTACACCATTTCCTGTTAATATTCAGGGAAGAGTAACTATTTTATCCGAACCTTTATATTCAGTTCCTTCTGGTTTTCAATTTTTAGGTGACTCTTTTGCTTCTCTTGGATTCTGGAGAAGTAAAACGGAAACAGATGAGGATTTTTTAGATCTAGTAAAAAACAAAACCGGGCAAACATTTGCTACTGGATCACAGGCAAAGACCTGGCTGAACACTAACGGCTATTGGACATCGTGGGAAACGTCTTGCGGAACGTTTACATTTAATAGTATTAATGCAAATACAACAACAACTTCAGCGATAAAAACATCTGCTGGTGGTTGGGATGCATCCGCATATTCAACAGAAACATATACCACTCCTGTTACATTGACCTTTCGAACTACAGCTAATGGTAACTATCTAATGGGCGGATTCTCTTATAATCCAACTGCAAATAGTGAGACATATACAAATACAACATTTGGACTTTATGTACAACCTGGTTTCTTAGAGATTTATGAAAATGGGAGTCAGGCAACAGTTCCTGGTAGTATAACTACATTATCAACTGATGTATGGAAAGTAGCTTATGATGGGACATATGTTAAATATTATAAAAATAATAGTTTAATTTATACATCAGCAAATGGCGTAACCCAACCATTACATATATTCTTTGCATTATTAACACCTGCAGAGGGGGTAAATAATGTTTGTGTTATTTAATTGATTAGACTATAAAACAATTTAATGCTTATACCAGGATTCTACATAGTATCCGAATTCGGAAAGTTCTTTTTCCCAGCTTCTAACTAGATCGTTAACAGCTATTCTCCAAGCATTTTTTACATCAAATCTTACTGTGCTTCCAGCAAGAGCAAGAATTCCGTTATGAATAGATTTAATGATGGGTGCTACATTGTCTTCTTCTTCCAAAGGTCCAGAGATCCGAATTCCAGTATCTCCTGAAACATCAAAGATCTTAAATGTTTTTTCCAGTCCGAAAACACTTCTAGCTATATCAGGGACCTCGTTATGTTCTTCAAAAATTTTTATGTGCTTCATTTTTATCTTTGTATATCAGGGAATCTATCAATTGGGACTAGAATCTCGTCTCCGTCGTAGCTGTGAACGTGGGTAGCTCCCATTTTTCTAAATAGATGTCCAATCATAGGTGTATAATCTACATCAGAATCTATATCACTTATTTCTTCGTATTCCTTACCCCGATAAAGTTTAATTGTGTTATCATCATATTCAATAACACCAACTTTATATTCAGGATATGTGTAACCAATCTCGTCCAGACTAGATTTCCAATTATCTAATATTTTATCCTGTACGTCATATACATCATCAGGAAATTTAAAAAATTCAAGATGAATTTTTCTAACTATCTTTTCTGCCTCGCCCCTATTTTCAATTGGACCGGTAAGCTTGTACCCGTTATCCAACTCTATCTCATGGGTAAGATCAAACCAATCCCTAGCTGTTCCAGAAATCTCATCATTATAATCTTCAAATATTTTAAGGTGTCTCATTCCCTTATATATTCTTTGTCCTTTAAGTATTAGGCCAGAGATTTCTAATAATAATGGTCAAGGAAATGCAGATCCAAATGGTATTAAAAAGAATAAGAGTGGGCAGGTTCTTTTTCATGGAGGCCCAGATCAACAGGGAAGAAGTAGCAAGGGTAAGGAAATGGAAATACCATAACTCTATCCCAAACACCAATCCCGGTACAATAATTATGGCCTTGGCCATCCAACTACAGAATTCTATGATATTATAGTTTACCCAGTACTCCCTTTTAAAAAACATTTTATAACGCTCTATAATTCTTTGATAACCAATTAGATAATATAGAGATCCAATAAAAATTATAAACGGTAATAGATATTTCATACTAGAAGATTTGT
>Ga0222712_10003425_pt1 | contig 17285 bp, 21 predicted proteins | sample C33_657DmetaG_FD_165043 | JGI IMG/M metagenome (GOLD analysis project Ga0222712, IMG submission 165043) | Estuarine water microbial communities from San Francisco Bay, California, United States - C33_657D | ecosystem: Environmental > Aquatic > Marine > Unclassified | place: USA: California...
CAAAAAGTAAAAGACATTATTGGTTGCGAATCTCAAGTTCCAATTGGCGTTGTAAATACAAGTCAACACGGTCCATATAGAGACTATTATAACGAACAAAATATAAAAATTGTTAGAGAAATGTTTAAAAAAGATTTAGACGCTTGGGATTACGACTTTTAATATGAATCATTGTTTAATATTTGGTGTGAATAACTACCACAGATCCGCTGGTGCTCATAGAATTGCATCTCATCTAAGGGTGCAAGGCTGGGATGCTGAAGTTGTAGATTTTACTGTTAGATGGCCTATTGAAAAATTAAAAGAATTAGCAAAGTCTAGGATCACAAGCCAAACTAAGTTTTTTGGATTCTCATTTATTTTTAATCGAGTTCCCTTAGAGGAAATAGCTGTAGAATTTATATCTTGGATGAAAGAAACATATCCTCATATAATCTTAATTGGCGGTGGTCAAGCATTTATGACTGAAAAATTTCAATCGTTAGATTATTATGTAGTTGGCTATGGTGAATATGGTTTAGATGCCTTATTACAATATCTTTTTTCTAATGGTGAGCAGCCTAAATTTGACGAGTCCTTAACTGCAACTTACACTAAAACGAAAATCATAACAACATTACATAAGTATCCTGCTCATCCTTTGCCAGATGCTATCATCAAATATGAAGACAGAGATTTTTATGTACAACATGAGTTTGGTCAAATAGAATTTTCAAGGGGTTGCAAGTTTTCTTGTGCCTTTTGTAATTTTCCTATTTTAGGAGTCAAGGGAGATTATACAAGAGATCAAGAAAGTGTATATGAACAACTCATGCACAACTATGACAAATACGGAATTGAAAATTATACTATAGCAGATGAAACTTTTAATGACTACACTGATAAAATTACAAAATTTGCAGATGTAGTAGATCGTCTGCCTTGGAAGCCATTTATGGCGTCATTTATACGTGCAGATCTATTAGTATCAAGAAAGAAAGACAGAGAAGAATTATTAAGAATGGGTGTTACTGCACACTACTATGGTGTTGAAACATTCAATGAGAAGGCTGGAAAATACATTGGCAAAGGAATGAATCCAGACAAACTCAAAGAAGGATTAATTGAAGTTAAAGATTTTTTTAAAAAGAATGTAGGTCATCGATATAAAGGAACTATAGCATTAATTGCCGGGTTGCCAGGTGAGACTAAAGAAAGTTTAGAAAAAACTAAACAATGGATTAAAGATCATTGGAGAGATCAAATAGTTGCCCCCAATGTTTTAGAAATTCATAAACCAATTCCTGGAGCACGTAATTCTGCTCTTGATAATGATTATGAAAAGTTAGGATATAGAGAAATAAATCTAGACGAAGAAACGATGATCAAGAGACTTGGCGATATAGTAGATCATGAAGTGTTTGATATTAAAGTAGGAGAAAAGGCAGGGTTTTCTTGGGCCAACAACGACATGGATATATACGATGCCATCAAGTGGACTTCAGATATTGGTCATAAAGTTTTTAATGTTGGCGGTATTGATATTAGGAAACCGGCTGCTTTAAATTTAGCACAATTATATTGCGATGATCAGGGCAACCCTTTAGATCTTGACAGTAGGATCATGTTATCTCAATCTAAATATGAAAAAACATTAGGTCCAAATTTTCAAATATTAGTTGACAGATACATAGATAAAAAATTAAGTCTTTAATCTTTTGAATAGACTAATTGAAAAGCTTCAGCAAAATTAACACCAACTTGTGTTCCTCTAAATTTTGCTCTAATCTCCATAGCTTCAATACTACGTGCATCTGGATAGGAATATGTTTCTGTCACATATAACGTCAATGCTTCTTTTTTTATTTCAATATATTCTGAAATATCTATATAAGTGTTTGGTTCAAACGCAGGTTGTATTTTTGAGAAAGACCAATCAGTGCTGGCTGGTACTTCTGTGAAGTATAATTTTTTAACTGAGGAAGTTGGTTTAGGTCTACAAGCAACTATACAAGCCTCAGCGATAATTCTGTGATCCATATTAACATCACTTAGATTATGAGTATAAACAATATCAGGTGTGAGTTGATTTATAATTACCTCAATCCTACTTACTGCCGTAGGATATGTTAAAGTTAAATCTGGAACATTGTGTATTGTACCTTTTGCTCCTAATAAATTACAAGCATCATAAAAAGATTTTATTCTTTGAGCAGAAACTTGTTCGTTATTTGGTCTTGCGCCATTACATAAAGAAAAGATATGAACATCATTTTCTTTTGATAACTTTGCAATAGTACCTCCTGGACCAAAACTTTCGTCATCAGGATGTGCTAAGATAAACACTATCTTCATAACATGTCCTTAATAATATTATCTAAACTATTAATAGGAACATATCTAATATGTTGTTTGATTTTTGATAAATCTGGAATGCGAACGTTGATGTCGCCATGATTAGCAGAGAACGCTTCCTCGTAAGGGATACGAACAATCTTACTCGTTGAATTGCTTAACAAAATAACACGTTCAGCTAAATCGTTAATTGTTATAGGACTATCATTGCCTATGTTAAACAACTCGCCATTAATAGCTGAAACTTTTACTAATGCATCAACAGCATCGTTGACATGGCAAAAGCAACGTATTTGATTCCCGTTTCCATATACAATCAAGTCCTTGCCTTCCTTGGCTGCTTGTACGAACCGTGGAAGTACCATGCCGTAGTCTCCTAGTTGACCTGGGCCAACTACATTAAAGAAACGTACAATGGTAAATGGGCATCCACTTGCTCTAAGCATGAACTCCATCATTAACTTGCTGGTAGCATATCCCCAACGCAATTTACTGCTAGGACCAATACTTGCATTTGCTTCTTCGTAAAATGGTCCTTCTCCATATATCTCACTGGTACTTGAGAATACTACGTGTTTCTTAGCACGTTGAAATAGTGGTAACAACTTATTGTTTAATGCAACATTATTGAATAAAGTTCCGCTTGGGTCTTTATCAATGTATTCAACACCTACGCTACCAGCTAAATGATATATTTTATGATGCTTGCTGAATAACTTCAACAATTCATTATCGTCCATTGTAGTAATGTCTGCTTCAATAAACTCAAACAAGTTCTTGTATTCAGCAAAGTCATCTAAATTAATTTTAGATGTTTTTAAATTATCTACGATAGTAACTCGTTCTTGTCTAGTCTTTAATAGTCTGTGTGCTAGGTGCTGTCCTATAAAACCAGCACCGCCTAATAATATATTATTCATATTGTATAATCGTCAAATAAAATGTAAAAATATAAATTATTACCAATGTTATCAACACCATGAAGACAATTTTTAGAATTAAATGTTACTAACATTTCTTCATTGTTCTTTGGTAACATGGCTTTGATTTCTTCCCCTGAAGAAGTTTTCCTTAAATGATCCCACCATTCCATAAAAGTTGTGTTTCTTTTTATTTTTACGAAGTTGGAAGATAATGCTCCAGGAATCTTTTTATATCTATCTTCTATATTAAACCATTCCATTGGAATAGTATTGGCAGCATCTTCAATCCACTTGGCCCAAAAATATTCAGTTACATCATCAACCCTCAATGGACAAATTATTGTATATGTATTTGTTGGCGAAGTATCTGACGGCATGTTGTATGGATGCGTATGAGCACTTAGTATTGATATATTCTGAAAAGGTAATCTTTGGTCGTTGCCTTGTATCCAGCATCTAAAGGTCGAAATTTTTTTAATACCAAATGCATCAGCTTGATCAATATAATCTTTAACATACGAATATATTGGCATCGTCTTCAAAGTATCTTGAAGATCTTTTAGTGTTTTTCTTTCTGGCATGAAATCAATTTTACAAACCAAATTAACTTCTTTTTCAAAACCTACTGCAAGAGCATCTCCTACATCATTCCTATATTGTACTGCCAAGTCAATTAGCACATCAATATTTGATGTGTCAAATTTTAAAGGAGAATATTTAAATTCAAATTCTGTCATCTGTTTATACTGCGCTGACCAGATCCAAACTGCTTGTAGATCTCGCCCAATGTAATCACTTCTACGTCAAATCTTGTTAAGTTTATTAACCCAACAACCACATCATTGATATGAGCAATGTAGTGTAATTTATCAGGATTGCTTGGTTCATATGCTGTGCCATTTACGCATCTTTTGATAAAAGAATCATCGTGCATATTTGGCCCGTATATACTTGGTAGCCTGTAATTCAAACACTCAATGTCACTATGTGTTAGGTAAATTTCCATACACCTTTTAGCTGTATTATACGCTCCTTGTGTTGTGTCGTCAATGTCGTGTACACCAAAACTACTAGCATTAATAAACAATGCTTTAGGACATATTTTCATTGCACGCCTAGTTGCATCAAGAATTGTATCCATGACTTCGATTGTGTTTCCATTGATTTTTTCTGTAGTGCTTGGACAAGCTAGATGGTATACTCTGTCACATTCAACTTGTTCAAAGTCTTTAGACACACATATAGTTTCATAACCTGCCTGTATTAAGCCAGCAACTAAATGTTTTCCGATAAAGCCAGTAGATCCTGTTACTGCAACTTTTTCCATACTTCGTTATCCCATCCTAATCTAATATATCTTGCGCCGTTGTGTTGTAATCCATCTTTTACATTTCGAATAAAAGTGCCTGTGTCAATAGGATCGTAAAACTCCATTCCTAATGCGCTAATTAATTGCTGATCATCGTCAAGTAAATGTCCTCGTCCACAGATACTGTAGCAACCATTTGCTCCTGCATTGACAAAAACAATAGAACCATAATTCTCTGCCCACCCTTTAACATTAAACTTAAATTGTTCATATGCTTTATATAATACGAAACCTGCTACACCATATACAATTACTCTTTTTCCTTGGCTAGCTAATCCTGCGGCAATATTAATCATATTAGGTTCTTGTACACCGCAGTTAATGACAGTATAATTATCACTGGACCATTTCCACATGTCGCAGTGTAGTAGGTAAACTTCAGCTTTAGATCGGTCTAAAAATTTATGAAGAGATTTTCGCATTATTCAACCATTCGTTATAAGCTGTGCCTCTATGTATTTTAATCAATTCTTTAGGATCTAAATCATCTTTAGGCCTTTCAGCTTCACCAAATCCTGACAAAATATAATCCCATGCACTCACTGGAAACAAGTCAGTTTCCTTATATTTCTCAACATCTAAATTTTTATAATGGTCCCAATACTCGTTGCTTCGTTTAGAAAATTTGTAATGAGCAACAACAAAATTAATTATAGAATCAAAATTCTTATTAGTTAAATCGTTATATTCGTCTTCAGTTAATTCACCATCAATGTATTGTGTAAGTTTTTCTAAAGCAGTGGTAATCAAATATATCCCAGTACTTTCTATAGGTTCAATGAATCCAGAAGCAAGTCCAACTCTAACCACATTGCCTGTAAGATGCTTTTTGCAACGTCCAGTTATAAATTTAACTTTCCTTATTTCTTTAGGGGTAACATCAAGTCCAGTTTTCTCTTTGATAGCCTGTATAAATTCTTCCATTACATCAAATTTGTCTGAATGAACATACCCCATTGCTAATTGATCTCCTAGTGGTATATTCCAAACCCATCCGTAATTCATTGCTTTAAAAATAGAATAAGGTTTAAGTTGAGATGCATCAGTATATGCGTGTCTATAAACTAATGCACAATTATTAGGAATAATGTGACTTATGTCTTGGTAATTGTCTGGGATATAACTAAGCTCACTTTTCAATCCTGTACAATCAATTAATAAATCGTATGTACCTTTTAATTGTTCTAATGTAACAGATGATCTATTAATAGTTAAGTTAGGAATTTTAGATGCTTGCGTGTTCAAATATTCTAATAACTCTGTAGAACGAAAATGTGTTGAGACGTCTGGATATAAATCAATATCACTTGAGAGTCTTTCAGTTTCCATCATTCTGTTTGTTGCGGCGGCATTGTAAGGCGGAGCTTCCCCTAAACCAAAAGGAAAAGTAAATTTTTCTCCTGGGTTATTGAACCCATCAAACATAATTCCTAACTTCAAAGTACCATTACAATGTTTAATAATATCTCGATTGCTTATGCCAATATTTCTTTCTAATCCAATCTTTGATATGAAGTGTGAACTGCGTGGAACTAATGCTTCACCTACTCCAATTGGATTGTTCTCTTCTGGGAAGTACCAATTTACTTGTTTGTCTTTGTAATGCAAACTAAAGTAAAAGGCTGCTAAGTATCCTGTAGTCCCGCCACCAACGATTGTAATTCTTCTGATGTCTCTATTTTCTTGTAGTGCCATTTCTTATTATCCTCTTGTATCTCTTTTACTCCGTGTCCCTTTACTGTTTCACAAAATACAATATTAGGGAGTGAATCTGTTAAGTTATTAAATGTTGCTTTTAGCTTTTCTCTGCTGTGACCATCAACACACTGTACCCACCAACCATAATGTCTACACAAATTAACGATTGGCTCTACTTTCAATATATCATCTACATTACCAGTAACTTGTGCATTGTTATAATCCACAGTTACAAATATGTTTTTAATCTTGTTGTGACCAATAAACTGCAATGCTTCTAATGTATTTCCCATTTGCAATGCGGCATCAGTAATATTGACCCATACCATCTGATCTGTAGTCATTGCTATGCCTGTTGCAACTCCTAAGGCATTACCCATTGTTTCTTCTGAGTAGTCAACAAACAATATCTCATCATGTTTGACTCCTACACTTAGTTTTTCAATATCCTGTAGCCAACCAAGTTTACGCCACACTAGATAGTATGCTTGTGATCCAAAAGGTTTACCAATAACTATCCCATCGTCTAATGTGACGATGCCTTCGCTAAACAATACGTCTACATAGTCAAGCATACTTAATGCAGATGCTATGTGAGATAGTTTGTTCTCATACGAATATTCAAGTAATTCTTTTATCATCAGTGACTTCAAAGTTAAGCATATTAGTTTGACATACTGCTTTAGGACAAGTTATAACTTCGCTATTCAATTGCGAAGGATTAAAATTAGTTAGCAAGTTACCCATTGGTTTGTCTCCAATACGAAAACAACACATGGTAATATCACCGTCTCTGTCAACCTCATACGCTCTAATTTTACATGATTGTCCTGTGTAAGTCAATTGATTATATCGATACATCTCTAGCTTGGCTTTGTTGTATGGAATAATATTGCCATCTATTTCATAGTAAGTATCAATTAGATGTTCAAACTTCTCAAACTTCTTAGCCATGTTTACCATTTGCTGTATTAGTGATATATCCTTGCTCTTATCAAGTATTAAAGGCTGTAGTTTCATTGTAGTCAAAGAACTAAACACTTGCTCAACAAAGTCCATTTCCTCTAAGTATCTATTGTCTGTGAAGAAGAACAAGTTGGAGTACTTAAAATTTTCATTGACCCATTTGATATTATCTAAAAAACGTTCCTTGTTCAGTCCTTCCACATGAAGTGTACAAGTAATTCGAACCTTGTCGCCAAACTTATTGAGCAATCCTAATCTATTTTGAAAGAACTCTTTAGGATGATCAGCATGTGTTAGTATGGAGAACTTATGTTCTGGATGTTTGTTAGCCCACAGGAACTCTATTATTTCATTAAAGTGTTTATGTAATAAGGGTTCTCCGCCAATAAGCTCAATAATAATCTTCTTATTGTCCATGCTCATAATGTTTGTCAACGTCTGAAGGACTTTATCTAATTCGTTATTGAAACGCTTGCCTTCTGTGTGAGCAACATTATAACAGTAAGAACAACTTTTGTCGCAGAGAGTAAACAACTCGTACTCTACTAGTACATAGTCTTTTATGAATTCGTTGTGTGTTTTAATATGACGAATTTTTTTCACTCCTTAAGACAAATTTTACAAGCTCATTATAATATTCATCATCTCGCATTTCTCTACCAGTAATTTTAAAACTGTGAACTCCCATGTCTTTTAACCTACGCATAGCTGGAGGCTCAATATCCATTTCCTCGTACTTGCTATCCTTGTCAGGATTAAACTTTGGTAGCCAGCACTCCTCAATTTCCTTACTGTAAGGTCTACCTGCTGTATTTTCATCTGCAATGGCTTTGAAGTGTTGATCATAATACTTACAGCCCCAAACACAAGTATCGTTTAACATTACTTCCCATTTGGTGCAATCCAATTCTTTAACACGCGGATCAAATATATGTTCAAAGCGTGGAACAATCCAATCATACTTGCTTTCTAGATCTTTATAGAAGGCAACGTCGCTATCCTGTAAAGGAATGTTTAAGTGCCCCATACCTGTAATACTATAAATTAAATCGTACTTAGGAAACTTCTCACGCACGTAAGCACGTAGGTCATCGTTAACAATAATTAACGCATTGCCCTCTTTGTGAAACTTCTCTAATAGTTCATTGCCTAGTGGATCAGTTATGTCAATGTTATGATTACTAAACGTGAGTGCAATTTTAATACCTTTACCGTAGTAATAGTCAATTAACCCATCCTTATAATAGACATCTCTATTGATACGTCCGCCATTCCAACTACACTTGTTGATGCCGTCATAGACTACTAGCTCAGTATCTTCATCAATCAACTTTTGAGCTAGGAACTTAATGATTGGGATTGATTTGCTAAATGCGCCTGCTAGTAGATATCTCATTACATTAAAAAGCATTTGTTTTTTGGACAAATGCCATCCGTTTTAATTCTGTAACAACAGTTGTATAATTCTAAATTAGGTCCATAAAGAAAGTATTTGTCTTTATATAAGCAAGGTTTACCTTTTGTAGTAAAGTTTGCGTCTAACCAAAGTTCTGATCTAGATTGACCTAATCGTTTTTCATCCTCAAACTTTATTAATTTAGACAACATCTTGTCATTTTTAAGATGATTAAATTTTGCAAGAGCTGTATCACTAATACCGTCACCAAAATCTGTAATAGGAGTTAGATAAACTTCAGAGGTTTGTGCAAGCTCCTTGACTTTAAAATAATATACTAATGCGTTTTCTTGACTATACATAACATCGTATCTTCGAACATTTGGATGACTTTGCATAACTTCATATAATTCCTCAATAGGCATTTCACTTGGATGTATACTTGCCTGCATATTAAAAGGAAGTTTAATTTCTTTTATAACCTTAACACTGTAGGAACTTAGATTAGTTTGAATTACAAAAGGAACGTTTAATTCATTAAAACACTGTATGATATATTCAATATCTGGATGAACAAATGGTTCTCCGCCAAATACAAAAACTTCTACTCCTGGATATGTTTCTCCCAGCATCTTAATAAAGTTTCTTATTGTATCCCTATCTAAATTAGGATAGATACTTTTATCCAAGTTGGTACAATAGAAACAACCGTAGTTGCACTTCATTGTTATTTCCCACTCAACTTGCATTTTTCACCTTTAACTGTTTTAATAATCCATCACAATTACAAGCATTGTGCGGACATATCATAGGAATCGTTTTAGTAATATTTTTAAAAAAATCTAAATTATCTATTAAAGATGTTTTCTTTTTATCTATACAAAATTTAATTACGTTGCCATTCACATCTATTTCATAGTTGTTGTTGTAACAACTCCATCCTTTAAAGTTCGTTAGGCCTTGATTAAAAATTTGATAATCATTAAACACATCGTCATCGTATACAAGATCTTTTTCAAAGTCTTCTAAAAATTTAAAATATTCCCAAAAGTTTTCTCTATAGTTAAACAATGTATGCACATCCTTACCATATATAAAGTGTGGATGTATTTTTAATCCTTCTATGTTTGCACAAATATCAAACATTTCTTTAATTGTAGGCCAAAGATTTTTATCATGATGAAGCATTATATTCACTTTACACTGATATCCTCTGCTTATCATTAGTTTAATATTATTTAAAAATTTATCCCTGTCAGTACAGTCAGCAGGATGATAGGAGAATAAGAATGCAACTTTGTCATCATATTGTGGATGATTGGTTAAGTCTTTTTCACCGTTAGTAACAACATATACTCCTTTAAAAGACTGTATTTTTACAAGCTCTTCTAAGATGTAGTTATAATAAGGACTTAACGTTGGTTCTCCTCCAAGAAGTCCAAGATTAAAAGGTAAAGTGCATCTTCTTAAAGATTCAACTACTGCATCAACAACTTCTTTTTTACCAAGTTGTCCCCATTTTTCACCGTACTCGTTACGGGCGTAACAATATGTACATTTTAATTGACATATAGTAAGTACGTCCCAGTGAATATTAATATGATCTGGGTTTTGTTGGTTATGGTGTTGTATACTGTATTTCATAAAAAAGAAATGTTATCTCCGGCGTCAACTGTTTGATAGTATAAAACCTTATTTACTGTCCTTATTGTTTGTGACTTTTCCGCCGCATGAATTGTTAGCAGTATATCATTATTAATATTACTATCTTTTGGGAACATAAAATCTTTTATAAGGTCTCTTTTGTATATGTGTTGTGATAATTGTAAATCTTCTTTGTTTAGTTTTTCTAGAAATTTATTTGAATCTATCAAATCATCTTTATAAATTGTCGAAAACTGTATCACATGTTTGTTGCTGTATGTTGGATAATAATTCCCAACAATCATGTCTGAGTCTAATGGTATGTTAAAGAAGTTAGAAGCCAAATAATCGTCGTCTTCTAAATAATAAACATAATCACCAATTGATTGTGATAACAAAAATTCATATATCTCACATAAACTATTAAATTTATTATAAAAATACTTGACCTGTGGATGACTAATTTCAATAATGTCGTTGCTATCATTATTCACAATGATCTCGGTCTCATCATTTAACTGTGAGATGACACTGTTCAAACATCGTTCAAAATATTTTGGACGATTATGCGTTGGAATTAGTATTGAAAGTTTAATGTTTTTCATTTTTATAATAATTTACATCTTTAATTTTTTCACCAGCTTCTGGAAGTACGGGCATGTCAACTTCTTTTTGTATTCCGTCGCATATATAGAAATTCTTACATTGAAAGCATTCTTTACTTTTTTTATAATATAAACTTCTTTGCTCTATGCAAGCATTGTACGCTAAGTCTATTTTTTGTTTGTCGTCGTATTTTTTTGAAACATCAAGTGTACCAGTATATAATTCTCTATTCCAATCATTTAGATCGTATATGTGTTGAAAAATACCAACAACATGTTTTTCATAACCTTTCATATAACAAAATGGAATATACCTAACATTAACTTTTATCGTTGGGTCAATATAATCTATACATCTTTTTATATTCTCACTCATCACTGCATAATCAATATTTGTATTTTCTATTATGTCTTTGTTGCCCCAATAATTTAATGGTAAAAAATTTACTTCAGTTGGTTTTAATTCATTAATCAACTGTCCGTATTGTGCTAACTCATTGAAATTTTTATAATATATTGTAGCATTAGTTCGAGTAATCAAACCTAATTGCTTTGAATTCTTTATAGCCTGTATGATTTTTTTGAATGAACCTTTTCTCATAGTGATATTGTCATGCGTGTTTTCAGAAGCACCGTGCAAGCTAAAAAGAATTTCTCTTAATCCGTGCTCAACAGACTTTGTCAAAAAGTCCATATCTGAAAATTTACCGCCATGAGAAAGACAGCTGATGTGATTAAACTTATCTTTGCAATAATCTAATATTTCAAACCAATTAGAGTGAATTGAACTTTCGCCGCCACTTAGGTCAACTTGTTCTATTCCATATTCATAAAGATAATCAACTCTATCTTTTATTATTTCAAACTCTGTTCTTTCTGTTAATCTATCTTTATAATAACAGAATTCACAATCGTAATTGCACAAAGGGCCAGTATCTAATTTGGCTCTTTTGTTGAAGCTAGTTACATAGTCTCTTTGTATACCAATTACATCTAAGTTCACATTACACTCTTTACATAGTTTATAAAAGCATCATTATATTTTAATTCTAAATCTTGTAAATTTTCTTTTATATCTTCTTTTCGACGTTCAACTCCTATACATGAATAATCAATTTCATAAATTACAGGTTTGTTATACACAGCACATTCAACAATAAATCTTGGACTACAATCAATTTGCCATTTTGTTGTAGTGTATATGTAGTCGTCAAACTTTTCAAAAATGTTATTGATTGGTGCTGGTGATAATATCACTCTTTCATTATCCAGTAGTGATGAGTACTTATTCATATCATTTGTTATGACTAAGAATTTTTCATAATCATACTTTTTAATAATGTTTAAAACTTCTTCAACATCAATCCCTCGCATTGCAGTAGTGAGATATAATAATGCTGTATTGGTTCTTTGCATTTTTGGTTTTCTGTATCGACCCCAAAGAATCCTCTTTTTGTAATCAATCACTCTTATGTTGCCTTCAAAGCTTCTTTCTTCATACATCTTAAAATCCTGCAACAAGTGTGTATTTTTAATTGCTTTGTTATTCGTAAAATATGTAAAATCTTTTACAGTGCATCTTAATAAGAAAACATTGTCTGCATAAATGATACAGTTTTTTACTAATCCAGATCCATCAGTAATGCAAATATTTTTTGTCATTATTATAACTGGCTCAAAACATTCAAACGTATTACTTGCATAGGTTTCTAATTCAGTTTCATCAAAATCGTATTTTTCCTTTACCACTTGTAGAAGTGTTTCTTTTTTTAATCCTTCTACTAACAATATTGCACAATTTAATCCAGAAGCCACACACACGTGAAAATAGTCTATCATTTCATATAGGTGTCCAGAAACCCCTAATGGTAGAAAGGAAGTAGTAAACACCAAGTCGTATTGTTTTAGATTAACAATTTTAGACATTTTTCTCTTTATAAAAATTTAACATAAAATCTGCATGACAATGATCTCTAGGGCAAGTAACAAATGCATCTAAAGATTCTTTAGATAACTTAAACTGTGCCATATTTCTTGTGCAGGAGTTTACAATTGATCCATCTAATAATATTTCGTATAGTTGCGCTTTACATCTGTAGTTTGTAAAAGATATTTTATTTTCTTTTATGGCGTCAAATATTGTTAAATGTTCTTCTTGGCCGTCTTCATATTCAAACCTATATGTATTTTTATCAGAAATTTTATCAAGCCTAGGTTGGAATAATTTATAAAATTCGTCGTTATACTTTATAGTATTTCCTGGAGTTGATAATAGAATATTCAAATCATATCGAACACCATGTAAATCAAATGCATCAATCATTTCCACTATCTGTGGCCAATCACTAGGATTGTCAGACAGGTTAATGTGGCAATAGAAGTTTTTATCTTTAAACAAAATACATTTGTTTAAAAACTCTTTATTATAATATTGGGCATGATAAGATGCGGCAATTCTAATCTTATCGTCTATGAAAGTTTTTTCTAAGAAGTGCGTTGGCTTTGACAAATTAGTTTTAACTTCAACTAATTTACACATTGGCATTTTAGACAGTTCTAATAAGATATCTAAAAAATTTGGATGTAGTGTTGGTTCCCCGCCATATAAATCAATTTCAAAAGGTGTATCAATTAACGATAGTCTTTTTAAAACTAATTCGTGTTTTCCTGGCGATGTGCTTTTTGAAAACTGATCCACCATCTTGTCAGCGGCATTACAATAGAAGCAATTAAAATTACACCAATTAATTAAAAACCATTCAAAGTGTAAAGTATTATAGTCTTTTATGCCTACAGTAATTGGTGCATTCATTTACACTCCTTACTTAGAAGTGATTTCTGTTGTTGTCAGTGGGGTATAGTTAGTGAGGGTGAAAAAATTTCTAAAAGTTTGGTCTTCTAAAAATTGAAACCTAGGATCGTTTGAATTTGGCCCTTGAACAAGCTGTAACGTGTCTTCTAACTGTGATCGATAGGAATCATATCTTTCTTGATCTGTTAATGTATCTTCAAAGTCTTGATGCTCTTGAACTGTTATGTAGTCATTGTAACTATGATAATCTTCTAACAGATCTACTTTTACTCCGTTGATGTAAAAATATCCATCTTTGATAACGTTTTCGAATTTTAATGTTGTAATATCATTATTTCTTGTCAGTAGACAGGAATTTGTTATTTGTTTATTATGCAGAAAATCTAAATTTTCTAATGTGGCCGTGCCTGTAATTTCTGGATATTTTTGATTTGACATCAACCAATCTACTTGTGGGTGTCTAATAAAATTAATTACAGTGACGTTTTCATTTCCTAACTCGTTTCTTAATTCATCAATAGAATGTTTTGAAAAACTTCCAACAACTACTTTAATAGGATATTTTTTATTCCTATAACTTTCAATTAAGGAGTCGAGGGGATTCTTATTCATTAACCCAAGTTCTACTTGTTCTTCCCAAGCATTCAAACTAACATCAGTATTGAATTTAATACCAAGATCCCATAGTACGTCTACAAATACATCTCTCCAATCATCACTGGCACTAGCTAGTTCAGTTACTATATCACAAATATCACTAAAAAATATTTTAGCATTAGGCTCTTGGGCTAAGAATTTAGCTGTACCTGCTTTACTTGAATAAAGTACTTCGTCATTTTTAGATATTGAAAATGGGTATTCATCAAGACCAATTTTATAATCTAAATAGTCAATAGTAGATAGTAACGCAGAATAAATTGATCTTGCGATTGCTAATTTTGGAATCGACTCTGGGCCACTAACAATAATCAACATGCTATTTTATCTCCTAAGGTATTCTTCAACAATACCATTAACTGCTTCTTCATCGTTATGATTTGTTAATTTTTGTAACTTATGAATAATAGCAGTATACTCTTCTTTTTTGTTTTCAAGTATTTTGATTTTATCTTTTAACTCAATGAATTTTTCTAAGTCGTTAATTAAAGATTCATCACCAAGTTCAATAATTTTTATGTAACATTCTTCTTTATTGTCATCAGTAATAACAATACCTTTACTTTGGAATTTATTATTAAGCATCATTAAAGTAACGAAATCAATCAGGTTAAAAGTTAAAAGGCCATCACCAAATACACCTCTTGCTTTTAATTTAACTGCTAACGCTGCCTTACCTGCATACGTTTTTGAATCAATACCTTCTACTTCCTTATATTCCATTTTATACCTCGGTCATCTTTACTGGTAATTTAGAATAATCAACCATAAAGTAGCCATCTTTGTCTTTGATTAATGCTGTTTCATATTTTGTGCCTAACAATTCTTGTGCTAGAACTCCGTAATATGATTTTAATTTATTCCAAACGTATTTGTAAGAATAAACATTGAGACCATCAATTTGCTCAACAAAAGTAATATTTGTTTTTAATCTTTCATCACTATAATTACACTGACAGGTGCAAGAATAATTACAATTACAAGTACAGTAATCGCAATTACAAGTACAGTAATCACAATTACAAACACAGACTTTTCCTGCATTAGTGACTTTATCAATCATTGCATTTATATCTGAAGCGTAAATCAATGCATCTTTTTCAACACCAAAAAAATCACCGTAATAAGCGCCGGCCGTTCCAAATGTTGTATATTTTTTAACAGGTCTTTCTGGAGTTCCACCTGAACCAGTAGAATAAAATCCAGGATTTGGTGGTGGTGATCCTGCAATAGAAGCTTGATTTCCTAAAAAATTCAAATCGCCGTTTTCAATTAATCCAGTAAATCTATTGGAGGCAGGGCCGCCTGCGCCTGCTCTTCTATTTCTTTCTTGATTTACTACAGTTTCGATTTCTCGAAATTTAGCTCCAAAAACTGTCGTTGCATTGGGTTGTCCAGATACCTTACCAATAGAATAGGTAACAGCGTCTGATCCAAAATCTCCAAATAAGTCTACTTCGGGCGTTGGTCTTGGTAAGTCTGGCATTTGTTGCTCCTATTATAGTTCTTTACTCAAGAACTCTAGATTTTCTTTTGCTTTACTTTGCAACAAAAATTTTTCATAGTCATCTAAATCTTCTTGAGAAGTGGCAGTTATGAAATCTAATGTATCTTTATCAGCTTGCTTATCTGGATTTCCGACTTCACCTGCTTTTCTTTCTAAAATTGTTTCAACTAACTCTTCAAGGTCGAACCCCATAATTTTTGAAATAATTTCCAAATGTTCACTGACATCAAACTTTCTTTTGCCTTCGTATTCAATTACGGCTTTTAGTATGTTTAATGATAGACCAAACCCTTCATTAAGTATGCGGGCAACATCTTCTTCTTCAGTTCTAATTTCCTCAATAATCTGGTGTATCTCGCCAATTTTATCTACTATATTCATTTTTCTACCTTTTCTTTAAAATCGTGGAATTCTGGGGCATTTTCGTAGTTCCCGTAAGTTGTGACATTGCCTTCGTCAGTGAAATAAGTTTTTAAATCCTTTCTTTCACCGCATCCGTTACACATATCGCAAAAAAGCTCGCAAACAGGGGACTGTATAGACTTATTTATCCAGTCCTGTCTGAGCTTATTTTTATATTCTTCTAGCTGTTCTAAGTTAGACTCGTTAAGAAGATCCCAAGCCACAGACGTAATCAATCTATGTGGTTTGAAAGTTTTTAAAATCTTGTGTACATCTTCATAAAGATAATCAATATTCTTTTTGTGTATGGTATATCTAATTCTGTATCTGACGCCGTTTTCGTTGAGCTTTTTAAAGACTTTTATCATAGCAGTAGTGCTATCCATTCCATTATGGAATATTCTATCTTGATTACCAATACCATCAAAGCTAACATCAATACTTAACAAACCCTGTTTGTAAAAAAATGTGTCAGTTACTCTGTTTAAAAATCTTTGACTTAAGAATCTAAGTCCATTAGTGGTTAAATTAAAATGTACATTTTTCTTTTTAGAGAAAGCATACGTCATACAAAAGAAAACATTGTCCCATTCCAAGGTAGCTTCCCCGCCAAACAAAACAATTAAAGTCTGTTGGTCTGGGTTACTTTCCCTTTCTAAAATGGTATCTACACTTTTTATAATATCTTCTTTAGTTAATATTTGAGGAGGACGACCAGGCAAATCTTCATAGCAATAGGTACACGCCAAATTACATTTGTTTGTAAAGTACAAAACGTTTACAGCTGAATTTGGCGCTACAGGTTTACTGGTTCCTGCCTTAACATAGAAGTCACTGGGTTCATTTATCATTGTATTATTGTTTCAAAACGATTTTTGTATCTCTTATCATTAGGCCTAGATTTAGCTTCTTTAATCATGTAAGCAACATTTTCTAAAAATCTAGAGTAATCAAACTTATAATCAAATAGAT
>Ga0222712_10003426_pt1 | contig 17282 bp, 20 predicted proteins | sample C33_657DmetaG_FD_165043 | JGI IMG/M metagenome (GOLD analysis project Ga0222712, IMG submission 165043) | Estuarine water microbial communities from San Francisco Bay, California, United States - C33_657D | ecosystem: Environmental > Aquatic > Marine > Unclassified | place: USA: California...
GACCGGGCGGGATTCGCCGACGAAGAGGGTGGCCTCCTTGTTATGGGTGGTCGTGACGGCGGGGACGGAGAGGATCTTGAGGTCGCCCTTGCGCGGGGTGGTCACGAGGCCGATGGTGGCGCTGAGGCTGTCGTTGGCGCCGAGCGTGCCCTGCGTGGCGTTGACCGGGGTGGTGTTGGCGCCGATCGTCGTGTTGGTCGTGGCCGGGACGCCGTTGACGCCGAAGCCGGCGCCGGTGCCGCCGATGCCGACGAGCTTGCCGTTGGAGACCGTGAGGCCGAGGGTGTTGAAGCCGTTGCTCTCGTTGTCGGAGAGCTTCACCTCGGCGATGACGACCTCGATGCGGACCTGCGGGAGGACGATGTCGACCTTGTCGATCAGGTCATGGAGGAGGCGCAGGTCGTCGTTGGTGCCGGAGACCACGACCGAGTTGCTGCGGACGTCGGGCAGCACCGTGAGGTTGCTGCTGAATTCGTCGGCGCCCATCTGGGAGGTGGTGGCGGCGGCGGCGCCGGCGGCGGTGGGCACGGGGGCGACAGGGGTGGGCGTGCGATTGAGCGTGGTGGAGCGGGTCGTGTTGCCGGCGCGCGCGGCGGCGGTGCTCTGTCCGGTGACGAGCGAGGTGACGAGCGTCGCGACCTGCTGGGCGTCGGCATGGCGCAGGAAGATCACGTCGGTCTTCGTGTTCGGGTTGGATTTCTGGTCGAGCGTGTCGATCAGCTTGTCGAAGAAGTCGTGCTGGTCGGCGGAGCCCATCAGCAGCACGCGGTTGGTGCGCTCGTCGGCGAGGAAGGTCGTGCCGGTGCTGAGGCGGAACGGGGCGCCGCCGGACGCGACCTGCGGGGTGCGGAGCATCGCGGTCAGCTTGTTGACCAGGTCGGTGGCCATCGCGTTCTTGAGCGTGTAGCTCTTGGTCACGACGAGGTCGAGCTGCGGCTTGTCGAGCTGCTCGACGAGCTTCTCGATCTTCTGCAGGTTCGTGATCGAGTCGGTGATCAGGAAGGCGTTGTTCCGGCCGAAGTACACGGGCGGCGAGGCGAGCGTCGTGTTGAGGCTCGAGGTGATCTGCGTGATGAACTCCTGTGCGTTGGCGTGCTTGAGCGTGTAGATCTTGGTGGCGATGCGGCCGCTGGGCGGGAGCGTCAGCGTCGAGCCCGTGAGCAGCGAAGGCGACTCGGACTTCGCGACGAGGTTGGGGACGACCTTGAGGAATTTGTCGCCCTGCTGGATGACGGCGATGCCGTTGAGGTTGAGCAGCGTCTCGATGGCGAGGAGCGCTTCGTCGCGGGTGATCGAGGCGGGGAGCGAGAGCGTGTAGACGCTGGCCGGCAGGGCCTGCGGGCGGAGGATGGACTTGCCCGTCCAGCGCTGCATCAGGTCGAGGACCTGGGCGATGGTCTCATCGCGCAGGATGACCGGGCCGACCTGGTCGGAGCCGCTGAGGCCCGGGAGCGGGACGGCGGCGGCGACGGCGGCGACCGGCGCCGGGGAGGCGGCGGGGGCGGCCTGGCCGAAGCTCGGGGTCGGCGCCAACGAGGCGGCGGCGAGCAGGCAGAAAAGGGGCAGAGAGGCCCGCCCGGAACGTTGGGTCGAATGAGTGCTGATCACTGGGATAAGGGGTACGACTTGGATAACACCAAACCCGGGGAATAGTTCGATGAAAAATCCGTTTTAATGAGGTTATTTTGGGATATATCCCCTTGGCGGATAGGGGGTCACCCCCAGAAAGGTGAACATTATTTCACCTTTTGCTTGCGGGGGCCCCAAATAACGGCATAACAGGCACAAAAGACCCCTCCAAGCATGCGCGAAGACCTCCCCGACTGGCTCGGCAAGCCCCCGCTCCGCGGCACCGATCAATGGAACGTCTGGTTGGCCAAGTGGCGCCGCTACGCCAAGACCGAACTCCGGGACGCCGCGGCGGATGACCCGGACTACGACTACGGCCTCCTGACGGTGGAGGAGCGCTGGCGGGTCGCGTTGCGGCTGCAGGTCCAGGCCCAGATCGAAGCCGGTCGGCAGAACGGGCCCGTGCCCATGTCCTTGGTCCTCGGCCGCAAGGTCAGCGACCTCGACCACGCGGGCGTCGTCGCCTGGCAGGTCGGTCGCTCGGTCGTCTCGCCGATCCCGGACGAAGCCTTCACCCGCGCGCTCGAATGGAGCAACCAACGGGAGAACCCGCGTCGCCGGCGCATCTCGCACGGCATCCGTTACGGCTTCATCGCCGGGCTCGGCGGCGAGCCGGCGGCGCCGGCGTGGTCGACGCCCGATTACGTGACCGCCTACGAAGCGGCATGGGAGCTGGGCAACGCGATCGCGATCGAAGGCGACCCGCGGGGATAGGTTGCGGAAGCCCCGCGGCCGGGCAGAGTGTCGCCCTACCCTCTCTCCGATGGAATACATCACCCCGCTCCTCCTGCTCGCCGTGCTCGCCTTGGTGGCGTACGTCTCCTTCGTCAAGCCCGCCGGGCCCGTCGGCGACGACAAAGGCAGCGCGCTCCTGCTCGAAGACCTGCGCCGCCAGCTCGGCGAGGCGAACGCCGCCGCGGAACGCGAGCGCAACGCCAAGGGCGAAGCCCAGGCGCGCGCTTCGGGCGCGGAAGCCGCGCGGAACGCCGCGGCCCAGCAGCTCACCGAAGCCCAGCAGGCGCATGGGCGCGCCGTCGAGCAGCTCCGCGGCGACCACGCCAAGGCCCTCGCCGACGCCGAAGCCCGCTATAACAAGGCGCTCGCCGACCTGCGCATCACCTTCGAGAAGACCAGCACGGACGTCCTGAAGGGCATGACCCCCGACGTCACGAAGGAAGTCGCCAGCCAGGTCTCGCCGCTCATCGCGCAGATCAGCGCCGCGCTGGGCAATTACCGCCAGACCATGCAGCAGAGCCTGGCCAGCCAGGGCGACGCGCTGACGCAGGTCCGTGAGCAGATGAAGTCCATCAGCGAGACCACCGCCGCGCTCGCCACGAGCACGACCGACTTCACCTCCGTCCTGAAATCCTCGCAGCATCGCGGCAAGTGGGGCGAGCAGACGCTCCGCAACGTCGTCGAAGCGGCCGGCCTGAGCCCGCACTGCGACTTCGCCGAGCAGGTCTCGCAGGACGACGCCCGTCCCGACCTCATCGTCAAGCTCCCGGGCGACCGCTGCATCATCATCGACTCGAAGGTGCCGGAGTTCGACGTCGCCATCGCCGACCAAGGCGCGCCGAACCGCCGCGAGCTCGTCGCCGCGCACGCCGCCAAGCTGCGCAAGACCATCCGCGACCTCGCCGCCAAGAGCTATCCGGCGGCCATGGAGAAGCAGGGCGTGATGCCGTTCGACAAGGTCGTCCTCTTCCTCCCGGCCGAATCGCTGCTCAGCACCGCGCTCGAAGGCGACAACGACCTCATCCTCGCCGCCGCCCGCGAAGGCATCCTGATCGCGACGCCCGCGACGCTCATCAGCTTCCTCGCCGCGATCAACCTCGCCTGGCAGCAGCACGCCCAGGCGGAGAACGCCGGCAAGATCGCCGCCGAGGCCACCGAGCTCTTCGACCGCCTCGTCAAGTTCGCCGAACATTTCGGCAAGGTCCGCAAAGGCCTGCTCGCCGCCTCGGAAAGCCTCGACGCCGCCATCGGCAGCTACGAGACCCGCATCCGGCCTCAGGGTGAGCGCGTCCGGGAGCTCGGCGGCGCCGCCAGCCGCGACGAGCTGGACGAGATCCGGCCGGTCAACGCCAGCATCCGCCGCCTCGAGAATTCGGCGGAGTGACGGAAAGTCCTGCTGGTGGAGCCGATGAGGTTCGAACTCACGGCCTCGTCATTGCGAACGACGCGCTCTACCAACTGAGCTACGGCCCCAAACAGCAGGAGGGTTAGGGAAGCCGTCCCCGCTGGGTCGGTCAAGGTTTAGATGCCTGTCGCCTTGCTTCGGGACGGCTTAGCCCTAGGTTCGATGCTCCAAATCACCATGCGCGTAGCCAAAGAAACCGTCGTCGCCATCGAATACACCCTGAAGGACGACCAGGGCAACATCATCGACGCCTCCGGCGACCGCGGCCCGATGGAGTACCTCCATGGCGCCCAGAACATCATCCCGGGCCTCGAGCAGGGCGTCGAAGGCCTTGTCGCCGGCGACACCAAGAGCGTCCTCGTCCCCCCGCAGCTCGGCTACGGCGAATACAGCGAGAAGCTCCTCCAGCAGGTCCCCCTCTCGGCCTTCGGCGCGAACACCCCGCAGGTCGGCATGCGTTTCCACGCCGAGACGAACCTCGGCATGCGCGTGCTCACCATCAAGAAGATCGAAGGCGAGGAAGTGACCCTCGACGGCAACCATGAGCTCGCCGGCAAGACGCTGCACTTCGACATCAAGGTCGTCTCCGTGCGCGCGGCCGAGCTGACCGAACTCTCCCACGGCCACCCGCACCAGTCGGGCGGTTGCTGCGGCGGCGGCGGTTGCGGCTCCGGCGAAGGCTCGGGCGGCGGCTGCTGCTCGTCCGAAGAAGGCGCCGAAGGCGGTTGCTGCTCCACCGAACAGCCCGCGCAGAAGAGCGAAGGCGGCTGCGGTTCCGGCGGCTGCGGCTGCTCGGCCTGAACGCGCCCCGCGCCCCTTCCGCGAGGCCGCCCTCCGGGCGGTCTCGCCATGGGCGGAGGTCGTTACAATCCGGCGAGCGTTTTATTCTGACTACGCATTGTAAGTCGGCGCGGGGCCGTCATGCCCACGTCATGCGAACCTTCCTCCTCCTGCTGTTCGGCGCGATCTCGGCCGCGGCGATCCCCAGCGAGCGCGATGCATTGGCGTCCGCCAAGCGTGACGCGCTGGGCGTCTACACCGCGGCGCAGCGGACGCAGGACAAGGCCAAGTTCCTGGAAGCCATCGGGCGGCTGCAGGCGGTGGGCGGACTGGTCATCAGCGCGAACCACGCGGCCCTGGGGGCCATCAAGCCAGGCTACCCCAACGACATCAAAAGCCTGCAGGCGAGGCAGACCTGGGACAAGAAGATGGGCGACATCCGCCGGACGCTGAGCGGATCCAACCGGGAGATCGCCGCCTTCGCCGCGCCGGCGGAAATGACCCCGGAGGGCATCCGGGCGGTCGATACGCTGGTCCGCACGATCGACAAGGCCATCGAGACGCATCACGCTGCCTGCCTCAACATCCGCTGAAGCCGCCATGCGACTCTGCTTACTGCTGTGCGGACTGACCTTGGCGATCGCCGCCGAACCAAGCGGAATCGACCTGAGGGCCGAAATGTGCCCGCAGAAGGACCAGGCCGGCCTGCCTTGCAAGGGCAAGGTGACGCGAACCGCGACCAGCGCCGGCGGACATACCTATAAGTGCGCCAACGGTCACACCTTCCTCGTCAGGCCTAAGATCAGCGTGAAATAGGCCGGGGGCTTTTGGTTGCCCGGGGTCGGCGAGGCGGCAGGCTGGGGTCATCCCCTTGCGCATGCGTTCCGCCCCCGTCCATGCCCGCGACCTGACGCCCGGCCAGACGCGGGCCTCGCTCGCGATCGTGGCGGTGCTGTTCTTCATCTTCGGCTTCGTCTCCTGGGCGAACGCGATCCTGATCCCTTATTTCAAGATCGGCTGCGAGCTGACGCACTTCGAAGCCTACCTGGTCACGTTCGCCTTCTATATCTCCTACCTGCTGTTCTCGTGGCCGGCGGCCGGGCTGCTGCGCCGGATCGGCTTCAAGCGCGGGATGATGTTCGGGTTCTGGGTGATGTCGCTGGGCGCCCTGCTCTTCATCCCTGCGGCCCTCGCGCGCGCCTACCCGATCTTCCTCGGCGGCCTCTTCACGCTGGGCGCCGGCCTGGCGGTCCTGCAGACCGCGGCGAATCCCTACGTCACCGTGCTCGGCCCGCAGGCGAGCGCGGCGCGACGCTTCAGCCTGATGGGCATCGGCAACAAAGGGGCCGGCATCCTCGCGCCGATCCTCTTCGCGGCGGTCGTCCTGCGCGTGACGGACACCGCCCTGTTCGCGGCGCTGCCGACGATGGAGCCGGCGGCCAAGGCGGCGGCGCTCGACGAACTGATCCGGCGCGTCGTCACGCCATACGCCTGGGTCGCCGGCGTGCTCGCCGTGCTCGGACTCCTCGTGCGTTGGTCGCCGCTCCCGGAAATCGACACCGACCACGAGAGCCCCGAGATCGCCGAAGCCAACGCCGGCCGGACCAGCGTGTTCCAGTTCCCGCAGCTCGTGCTCGGCGCCTTGGGCATCTTCCTGCACGTCGGCACGCAGACCGTGGCGGTCGACACGATCATCGGCTACGCCGAGACGATGGGCATCCCGCTGGCCGCGGCGAAGATCCTGCCCGGCTGCGTGCTCGCGTCCATGATCCTGGGTTACGTGCTGGGCCTCGCGTTGATCCCGCGGTTCGTCTCACAGGTCACGGCGCTGCGCGCGTGCACGATCCTCGGCGTCGGCGGCACGCTCGGCGTGCTGTTCATGCGGGGGCAACTGACGTTGCTCGGCCTCACCGCCGACACCTCGCTCTGGTGCCTCGCCGTGCTCGGACTCTCGAATTCGCTGACCTGGGCGGGGATCTGGCCGCTCGCGCTCGACGGCCTCGGCCGCTTCACCAAGACCGGCGCCTCGCTGATGATCATGGGGCTGTGCGGCAACGCGCTCATCCCGCTCGGCTACGGTTGGCTCGCGGACGGCTATGGCGCCCGCGCCGGTTATGGAATCCTGCTCCCGTGCTATCTTTATCTGACTTATTACGCCTTGAGCGGGCATCGGAAGCGAGCGTGGTGACGAAGACGCGGGCCGCGAAAACCCGGCGTCACCACCGCCAATGCAACACGATCTCGACGTCCGGGTGGAGCGACTGCTTCACCGGACAGGCATGGGCGGCGCGGATGAGGCGTTCGCGGAGGTCCTCGGCGATGCCCGCCGGCATATGGATCGTCGCCTCGAGCTTCGCGATGCGCCGGGGCGGCTGGGCCGTCATGTGCTTCTCGACCTCGACGCGCAGGCCGCGGAAATCCAGCTCCAGGCCCTTGGCCTGGATGCCGAGGATCGTCATGACGCAGGCCGCGAGCGAGGTCGCGGTGAGGTCGGTCGGCGAGAAGGCTTCGCCCTTGCCGTGGTTGTCGACCGGCGCGTCGGTGTGCAGCACGGCGCCGGACGGACCGTGGGTGGCGCGCACGCGGAGGTCGCCGAGGTATTCGCAGGAGATCTTGACGCCCATGCGCGGAACTTAGGCGAGGCCGCCGGGCTGACCAAACAAAAAGCCCCGGTGGTCCGGGGCTTTCGGGAGGAATCGCCGGGGGCGATCATTCGTCGCCGTCCTTGCCGATGGCGTCGACCGGGCAGCCTTCGAGGGCTTCCATGCACTTGTCGATGCCTTCCTGATCGGTCGGCTGGGCGAAGACGTAGGAGTAGCCGCCGTCATCCTGGCGGGTGAAGGACTTCGGGGCGGTCTCGCGGCAGAGGTCGCAGTCGATGCACTGGGAGTCCACGTAGAATTTGCCCGGGACGCTTTCCGGACGCTTGTCGTTCTTGTCGGCCATAGGGACTGATTAATTGGAAGGGGGCGGGCGGCTGTCAAGAATCCGCGTCAGTTCGCGGGCAGCATGACGATCAGCTTATGACGGAAGCCGTCGCGGCCGGCGAGGTAGGAGGCGGACAGGCGGTCCGTGGTGGCGAAGACGACCTCGACGGAGCCGGCCGGCGTCAGGTTGGGGCGGAGGCCGGGGCCGGCCTGTCGGTCGAACGCGGCGAGCGGGCGCACCGTGACCGAAGCGACCGGCAGCTCGTGTTCCTGCAGGATGACGAAGCGGATGCGGCCGCGGGTGGCGTCGTCGACGCCGTCCCAGCAGAAGAGCCGCTCCATCGCGGCGGCGTCGTGCGTCTCGTAGGCGAGACGCAGATCGTCGGCGAGGGCGCGGAGGCTGCGCGCGTTCCACCAACCCCAGGCGGCGACCAGCGCGAAGCCCAGCAAGAGCCCGACGACCGCCGCGGAGAGGCGACGGAGCCAAGGATGCCGGAGGAAGAGTTGCAGCACGAGGGAGAAGGGCGTTGACCGAATAGCAGGGTCGGAGATAAGCACGCAAGAGCCATGGCGCACGAAAGCAAGCCCTCCTCTGATTCCGGCCGGTACGCGGCCCGGGGCGTCTCCGCCTCCAAGAGCGAAGTGCACGCCGCCGTCGACCGCCTGGATCCCGGCCTCTACCCGCAGGCGTTCTGCAAGATCGTCGCGGACGACCTCACCGGCGACCCCGCCCGATGCGTCGTCACGCATTCCGACGGCTCCGGCACCAAGGCGCTCCTCGCTTACCTCTGGTGGAAGGAGACCGGCGACGCGTCCGTCTTCCGCGGCATCGCGCAGGACAGCATCGTCATGAACATCGACGACCTCCTGTGCGTCGGCGTGACCAAGGGCGTCATCCTCTCCTCGACCATCAACCGCAACGCCAAGGCCATCCCCGGCGCGATCCTCGCGGAACTGATCAACGGCACCGAAGACGTGCTCGCCATGCTGCGCGCGCAGGGCTTCGGCATCACCTCCGGCGGCGGCGAGACCGCCGACGTCGGCGACCTGACGCCCACGCTCACCGTCGACTCGACCGCGACCGCGATCCTCGCGCGCGCCGACGTCGTCGACGCCGCGCGGGTCGTCCCGGGCCTCGTCATCGTGGGCGTCGCCTCGCACGGCCGGGCGGCCTACGAGACCGCCGAGAACAGCGGGATCGGCTCCAACGGCCTGACCAGCGCCCGCCACGAGCTCCTCTCCAAGTACTATGCCGAAAAGTATCCGGAGACCTACGACAAGGCCACCCCGGCCGACCTGGCCTACTGCGGCCCGCATCGCCTGACGGACCCCCTGCCCGGCTCGACCCTGACCGTCGGCCAAGCCCTCCTCTCCCCCACCCGCACCTACGCCCCCTATGCCCTGCGCCTGCTCCAGGCCCTGGGCAACCAGCGCGTCAAGGGGCTTGTCCACTGCTCCGGCGGGGGCCAGACCAAGTGCCGCCGCTTCGGCTCCAAGGTACATTTCATCAAGGATAACCTCTTCCCGACTCCCCCCATTTTCGCCGAAATCGCCCGGGTAAGTGGGACGGAACCCAAGGAAATGCACCAAGTTTACAACATGGGGCACCGCTTGGAGGTCTTCCTGGAGCCCAAGGATGCGGACGTCGCCTTGCGCCTCGCCGCCGAGCTCGGACTGGCCGCGCAGGTCGTCGGCCGGACCGAAGCCTCGATCCGCCCCGACGGAGCGAACCACGTGACCGTGATCAAGGACGGACAGGTCTTGGCCTACGCCTGAGGGGTCTCCGGGCTTGCTTCCTGTCGGTGTCGGGTGGTCGGGCAGACAGGACTTGAACCTGCAACACCCTGCTCCCAAAGCAGGGACTCTACCAATTGAGATACTGCCCGGTACCCGAACAAACAGTCTGATTTTGTGTTGCCGTCCCTGTCAAACCGCTAATCTCCAACTGTTCCAACCCGCAAAACACCTCCACACATGGAAAACGACAGCATCTCCTCCTCCTCTTCCGAATCCAAGCTCCCGCTCATCGTGGGTATCCTCGGTTTCGCTCTCGGCGCCGCCGGCCTCGTGCTCGGCATCAAGGCCAAGGGCGCCGCTCAGGCCGCCAGCGACGAAGCCCTCGCCGCCAAGACCAGCGTCTCCGAGCTCGGCACCGCCCTCGCCGGCAAGGCCAACAGCGCCGACGTCCAGGCCCTCCGCGCCGACCTCGACAAGGGTCTCGGTGACCTCTCCGCCAACGACAAGACCCTCGGCGAGCAGATCGTCGCCCTCCAGAAGGTCGCCACCGCTCCGAAGGCTGTCGCCAACGGCAAGTCCGCTGCTCCGGCCGGCCCCGGCGAATATTCCGTCGCCAAGGGCGACACCCTCGGCGGCATCGCCAAGAAGGTCGGTCTCTCGGTCAAGGCTCTCCAGGACCTCAACCCTGGCGTGAACCCGAACCGCATGCAGATCGGTCAGAAGCTGAAGACCAAGTAAGCTCGCGCATGTCGGCGCCCTCTCGCTGGTCCGTCCAGCACGAAGAGCTCCACGCCGACTGCAGGGTTTTCCGGGTTTACAAGGAACATTGCAATCACCCTCTCGACCGTCGGGAGGGTGATTTTTTTGTGCTGCGCTCCGGCGACTGGGTGCTCGCGCTCCCGCTCACGGAAGACGGCCGGCTGGTGATGGTGCGCCAGTACCGCTTCGGCACGCGCGACCTTTCCACCGAAGCGCCGGGCGGCATCATCGAGCGCGGCGAAGATCCCGTGCTCGCCGCGGTGCGCGAGACCGAGGAGGAGACCGGCTTCGCCGGCGGTCGTCCGCGCCTGCTCGGCACCTGCGCGCCGAACCCCGCCATCCAGGCCAATCGCTGCCATTTCGTGCTGCTGGAGGGCGTCCGCCCGACCGGCGCGCGGTCCCCCGACGAACACGAGGAGATCCAGGTGCTGGCCGTCAGCCCGGCCGCCGCGCTCGCGCAGGCGCTCGCCAACCCGGCCCAGCATTCGCTCGCCCTGCTCGCCCTCTACCGTCTTCGTGACGTCCGGCCCGACCTCTTTTCATGACCACTCCCACCCGCATCAAGAACAAGGGCCGCGCGGCCGATCCCGTGCTCGTCGTCGGCTCCGTCGCCTACGACAGCATCGTCACGCCGCACGACAAGGGCGAACGCATCCTGGGCGGGAGCGCCTCGTACGCCTGCCTCGCCGCGAGCTACTTCGCGCCGCCGCGCATCGTGGGCGTCGTCGGCCACGACTTCCGCGACCGCGACCGCAACAAGCTCGCCAAGCGCGGCATCGACCTCGACGGCCTGCTCACGGACTCCTCCGGCCGCACGTTCTTCTGGCGCGGACGCTACCACGAGAACTACAACCGCCGCGACACCGAGGACCTGCAGCTCAACGTCTTCGAGCGCTTCAAGCCGAAGCTGACTGAGACGCACCGCGCGACGCCGTACGTGATGCTCGGCAACATCCGCCCCGACCTGCAGCTCGAGGTCCTGAACCAGCTGACGTCGCCGCGCTTCGTGCTCGCCGACACCATCGACATCTGGATCGAGACGCAACGCGACAAGCTCGGCGAAGTCATGCGCCGCGCCGACCTGCTGGTCATCAACGACACCGAATCCGCCAAGCTCACCGGCGAGGCCAACGTCATCGTCGCCGGCCGCGCGCTGCGCCAGCACGGCTGCAAGACCGTCATCATCAAGAAAGGCGAGCACGGCGCCGTCCTCTTCCATGAAGAAGGCCTGTTCGCCCTGCCCGCCTATCCCGTGACGGAGCTGCGCGACCCCACCGGGGCCGGGGACAGCTTCGCGGGCGCCCTGCTGGGCTACCTGGCCTCGGCCGGGGCGACCGACTTCGCGACCCTCAAGCAGGCCATGGTCTACGGCACCGCCGTCGCCAGCCTGACCGTGGAAGCCTTCTCGACCGACCGCCTGGCCAAGGCCGGTTGCCGCGAGATCCGCGCCCGCCGCAAGGAGCTCCTGAAGCTGATCAAGGCCTAGCCCCGCTTCCGGCCCAGCAGGCGCCAGAGGAAGAAGATCAGCCCGCCCGAGAAGACCAGGTCGCCGACCACCAGCGGCCAGACCCGGGGAAGCTTGCCGGCGAACAGCGCGTAGACCAGGAAGCCGGCCTGCAGGAGGATGACCAGCGCGAGGAGCGGCACGAAGCGGCGCAGCTTCGCCAAAGGATCAGGGGTGCTCATGCGAAATGGCGGCGATGGGCTTCGGCCAGGCCGAGCAAGGTCAGGTGCGGCTCGTGCTTCACGCGCGTCTGCCAGGAGGCGGGGAGGTAGACCGCGGCGCCGCCGGTGACGATGACCTTCGGCATCGGGGAGCCTTGGCGGACGAGCTCGGCGCACACGCCGTCGAGCAGCGCGCCGATCATGCCGGCGAAGCCCAGGGCGCAACCCGCGCGCATGGCGTCGACGGTGGACTTGCCGATGGCCGGGCCGCCGAGCAACGCGGCGGGGTCGAGCGCCGGCAGCAGCGCCGTGCGTTCGTGCAGGTACTGCGTCATCACCCCGAGGCCGGGCGCGATGATGCCGCCGGCGTAACCGCGTTCGGTCAGGATGTCGACCGTGGTGGCCGTGCCCATGCCGACGATCACCGCGGGCGCGCCGGCGACGAGCTGGGCGCCGACGCAATCGGCGAGACGGTCCTGCCCGACTTCGGCCGGCTTGGGGTAATCGAAGCCGAGCCCCTTCACGGTGTCGTGGCGGAGATGATAGAACGGCCGGCCGCTGCTCAGGAGCGCCGGCGAGATCGCGGCGGTGACCTTCGGGACCACGCTCGCGAGCGCGATGCCCTGCGTCGGGTGCGCGACGAGCAACGCCGTCAGCGAAGCGGTCTCCAGCGCCGCGGTCGACAGCTCGCCATGGGCGAGCACCCGATGTCCGTCGACGACGCCCCAGTGCGCATGCGTGTTGCCGACATCGAGGCAGAAGAGGGACACGGAGAAGAAGTAGGGCGCGGAGGCGACGGGAGCAAGCGCTCAGGCTTTGCGCAGCGTGACCTCGCCGGACGAGACGATGGTCTTGCGCCCGCCGCCGGTGCGCAGGATCAGCGAGCCCTCTTCATCGATGCCGTCGACGACGCCGGCGACCGGGTCGCCGCGCAGGCCGACGCGCACGGACTTGCCGGCGAGCACGTCATGGGACTGCCAGAGCTTGCGGAACGAACGGGACCAGGCGCCTTCCTCGAACTGTTCCCAGGCGTGGAAGAGCGCGGCGATGGCGGCGGCCGCCTCGCGGTTGACGTCGAGCGGCGCGCCGAGGGCCGCCTCGAGCGAACCCGCGGTGGCGCGGATCTCGGCGGGGAAATCCTTCGGCTGGCCGGTGAGGTTGAGTCCCAGGCCGAAGACCAGTTCGCGCACCGAATCGGCGTCGAGGCGCGCCTCGGTGAGCATCCCGGCGACCTTGCGGCCGTCGGGCGACTGGAGGTCGTTGGGCCACTTGAGCCCGAGCTTCAGGCCGAGGGATTTCTCGACGTGGGCGCAGAGCGCGAGACCCATCCAGAGCGTGAACGGCTTGAGACGTTCGGGCGGGATGAACGGGCGGAAGGCGAGGGAAAGATACAGGTTGCCCGACTGGGCGCTGTGCCACTTGCGCCCCAGCCGGCCGCGGCCGGCGCGCTGCGACCGGGCGAGCACCGCGAAGGGCGCCTCCTGGCCGGCCGCGAGGCGGCGCTCCGCCTCGGAGTTCGTGCTGTCGACGACCGCGAGCAGCTCGACCTCGGGCGAGACCTTGAGGCGCCGCAGGTGCGCGTCGAGCAACGCCGCGTTGATCTCGCGCGGGACGGACTTCAGCTCATAGCCCTTGCGGGTCGACGCCTTGAAGGCGAAGCCCGCGGCGCGCAGGCGTTCGAGCCGGCTCCAGATCGCCACGCGCGAGACGCCGAGCTCCTTCGCAAGGCGGTCGCCGCTGACCGGTTCGCCGTCGGCCTCGAGGAACGCGAGGAGGATGCTGCTATCGAGGGCGGGCATGACGTCAGAGCCAGTCGAGGCCGAGGTCGCACCAGGGCGCGGCGTGGGTGAGGCCGCCGCTCGAGACGAAGTCGGGCGCGAGCGCGCCGATGCGCGGCAGGGATTCCAGGCTCACGCCGCCGCTGACCTCGGACCAGGCGTGGCCGCGGAGCAGCGGGATGGCTTCGCGCAGGTCGGCGAGCGGGAAGTTGTCGAGCAGCACGATGTCGGCGCCCGCCCGGAGGACCGGGGCGATCTGGTCGAGACGGTCGACCTCGACCTCGACGAGCAGGTCCGGACGGCTTTCGCGGGCGCGGCGCACGAGCTGCGTGATGCGTTCGCCGGCCGTGGCGCCGCCGGCCGCGAGATGGTTGTCCTTCACCATGACGCGGTCGAAGAGCCCGAGGCGGTGGTTGTAGCCACCGCCTTGGCCGACGGCGTACTTCTCGAGCATGCGGAAGCCCGGCGTCGTCTTGCGCGTGTCGAGCAGCTTGGTCGGTGAGGAGCCGAGCGCGACGACGTGTTCGCGGGTCCGCGTGGCCACGCCGCAGAGGCGCTGGAGGAAATTCAGGAGGATGCGTTCGGCCGAGAGCAGTTCGGCGGCGGGGCCTTCGACTTCGGCGACGGCCGTGCCGGCGGGCACGAACTGGCCGTCGTACGCGAGGGGCTTGGCGCGGCAGCGGCCGCCGTAGGCGGCGAAGACCACGTCGAGCAGGCCGAGGCCGGCGAGGACCATCGGCCGGCGGGCGACCACGCGGGCGCGGGCGCGGGCGGCGCCGGCGAGGAGTTCGGCGGACGGATCGCCGACGCGGAGGGGACGTTGCGCGAGGCCGAGGCCGGCGAGGTCTTCGTCCCGCGCGAACTCGGCGAAGCGGAGCAACCACGACCGGTCCAGCTCGTCCCAGCGGAGACGGCGGATCAGTCGGTCGGTCTGGCCGGGGTCGCGCGGCATGGGTTCACCTTACGAGCGGACCCCTGTCGGGCAAGGGGCTTAACGGAAGAACTCCTTGAACTTCGCCCGCCAGGATTCGGAGACCGGCGCGGCTTCGTCGCCGCAGGCGGCGGCGTAGGCCTTGAGGGCTTCCTTTTCCTTGTCGGACATCTTCTTCGGCACGTCGATGTCGACGCGCACGAGGAGGTCGCCCGAGGTCGAACCGCGGAGCGGGGGCATGCCTTCGCCGCGGAGGCGGAAGATCGTGCCGCCTTGGGTGCCGGCGGGGATGTTGAGGGTGGTCTTGCCCTTGAGCTTCGGGACCACGATCTTGCCGCCGAGGGCGGCGACGGAGAACTTCACGGGCACGCTGCAGGCGAGGTCATCGCCGTCGCGCTCGAAGAGCTGGTGTTCGGAGACCGTGATATAGACGTAGAGATCGCCGGCCTGGGCGCCGCGGCGGCCGGCGGACCCGTTGCCGCTCGAGCGCAGCTTCGTCCCGGTGTCGACGCCCGGCGGGATGCGGAGCGTGACCGTGGATTCGGAGACCGTGCGGCCTTCGCCGGAGCAAGGCTTGCAGGGCTTGTCGATGCGTTCGCCCTGGCCGCCGCATGAAGGGCAGACCTGACGCATCTGGAAGAAGCCGTTGGAGCGGACCACCTGGCCTTGGCCGCCGCAGGTCGGGCAACGGCTCTTCTTGGAGCCGGGCTCGGCGCCGGACCCGGCGCACTTGGCGCAAGCGACGTGCTTGCGGTAGGGGATCTTGCGTTCGACGCCTTCGGCGGCCTCCTCGAGCGTGATCTTCAGGTCCACGCGCAGGTCTTCGCCGTCATTCTCCTGGGCCTGGCCGCCGCCGCCGAACATGTCGCCGAAACCGCCGCCACCGCCGCCACCGAACATCTGTTCGAAGATGTCGCGCGGATCGGCGCCGCGGAAACCGCCGCCGGCCTGACCGCGGCCCGCGCCGGCGCCCATGTTGGGATCGAAGGCGGCTTCGCCGTGCTGGTCGTAAAGCTTGCGCTTGGCCTCGTCGCCGAGGATCTCGTACGCGCGGGAGACCTTCTTGAACTTCTCCTCCGCTTCCTTGTTGCCCGGATTACGGTCCGGGTGGAACTCCATCGCCTTCTTGCGATAGGCCTTCTTCAGCTCGTCGGCCGACGCGGACTTCGCGACGCCCAGCAGCGTGTAATAATCGTCGGCCATCGGGGAGGTTACTTGGCGGCGCCGGCGGAGACGAAGACGGCGGCCGGGCGGAGCACGCGGTCATGGAGCAGCCAGCCCGAGCGGGCGACGCGGAGCACGATGCCCTCGGCGACGTCGGCGCTGGGCTCGGCGCCCACGGCTTCGTGGCGGGAAGGGTCGAAAGGCTGGCCGACCGGCGCGACCTCGACGAGGCCTTGGGCGGAGAGGGTCGAGCGCAGCTGGCCGATCGCCATGCGGAAACCTTCGGCGACGGCGCGGCCGTCGGTCTGCTGCGCGGCGGACTCGAGGCCGAGGTTGAGCGAATCGAGCGCGGGGAGCAGGTCCTCGAGCAGGCCGGCCGTCGCGTACTTGCGGAGCTCCTCGCGTTCGCGGACATGGCGACGCTGCTGGTTCTGCTGGTCGGCGTTGCTGCGGAGCACCGTATCCTTGAGGCGCGCGACCTCGCCCTCGAGCTCGGCGAGGCGGGTCGCCGGATCGGGCTGGGCGGGTTCGGAAGAAGAGGTCGGTTCGGTCATGAGATTATTTTTCGCCGAGGAGCTTCTCGGTCACGGAGCGTCGCACCCGTTCGCGGGCGAGGTCGAGGAGGAGCTCGGGTTGCTGCTGGACGGCCGTCTGCATGGCCTGGGTCCCCATCGGGCGCGAGACCTTCTCGTCGAAATTGCGCTCGGTGATGTCACGCGCCTCGAAGACGAAGCCGAAGGCCTGGTCGAAGACGACCTTGCGGCGCTCGGTGCCGTCGCCGGAGATCACGGTGATGCGGTCGATGCGGACGCGCAGGCGCTTGATGAGGAACGGCTGCTTGACGGCGGGCGGGCCGGGCGCGGGCTTCGGCGCGGAGGCGACCGGCGCGCCTTTCAGGCCGTTGAAGATATCCTTGGCGTTGTTGTCCGCCAGGAAGTCGGCCTTGCCCACGATCGTCAGGTGCTCGACGTCGAGCTCGACGTCGTTGACGACCTGGCTCCCGCCTTCGAAGAACGTGAGCGGCTCGAGATCGAGGACGAGGCGGCGGACCTTGAGGAAATCCCGCTCGGTCCAGCGGGTCGGGTTCGTGACGGTCAGGCCGGCGTAGTCCAGGCGGCCGGAAAACAGGTTGGTCTCGTTGGCCTCGACCGCCAGGTGGGCACCCGACTTGGTGGCCAGGGAGGTGTCGAGCAGCTTGGGCGAGAACCGGCCCAGCGCCCAGACCCCGAGCAGGCCGACCACCACCAGGAACAGCACGATGCCGCTAAGCACCGTGAGGAGCTTGCGCAGGGCGGACCCGAGACGGGTGCTTTGGGAGGGAGCGGACATCGGCGAACGCGGAATTCGAGCAGTAGGCATGCCACCGAGCAGGGTCAACGGCGGAGGCAAAAAGCGGGGTTATCGCCCCTTTTTCCAGGGATTCAATCTGGGACAGGCTGGGTCACGACGGGCAGGCGGGTCCTTCTGTCCCGACGCTGTGACGCTGAAACGGCGCCCGCCGGCGAGCCGGGCGCGGGGGCGAGGTAAGGCTTGCGGCGGGGCGGGCGGTGGGCTTCCTCCATGTTCCAATGAGTCAGGAAGCCGCCAAATTGATGCTCGGTCTGCCCAAAGGCAGCCTGGAAGAGGCCACTCTCCAGCTGTTCGCCCGGGCCGGGTTCCCCGTCGCCAAGAGCAGCCGCTCTTACCGCCCCTCTTTCGATGATCCCGCCCTCGACGGCCGCTTCATCCGCGCCCAGGAAGTGGCCCGCTACGTCGAGCATGGCTTCTTCGAT
>Ga0222712_10003428_pt1 | contig 17275 bp, 15 predicted proteins | sample C33_657DmetaG_FD_165043 | JGI IMG/M metagenome (GOLD analysis project Ga0222712, IMG submission 165043) | Estuarine water microbial communities from San Francisco Bay, California, United States - C33_657D | ecosystem: Environmental > Aquatic > Marine > Unclassified | place: USA: California...
GAGATACTCGTCGAAAACAAAAAGACATCCTGCGGAACAAAACCTACAAAAGAGCGCACCCAGGCAATATCCCAATCTTTCAGAGGTATTCCATCGAGTAAAATCTCTCCAGAACTTGGGTCATAAAAACGAGCCATCAGAAGAGCCACGGTAGATTTACCGGAACCGGTTTGGCCTAAAAGTGTTACGGACTCTCCAGCTTTAATGGTCAAATTAATCTTCTCTAAAACAGCGCGATCAGAACCTGGATAAACAAAGCTCACGTCCTTAAATTCCCAATTCCCTACAATATCTTGGCGTATTTGCTTCCCAGGCGTCAACTCTGATTTTGCTTCTAGAAACTCATTAATTCGCTTCTGTGAGGCGGCAGCTCTTTGTATCTGAGAACTAGTCCAACCCAAAGCCGTCACTGGCCAAGTCAGCATAAACACATACATGATGAATTCCGTGATATTTCCCACTGTCATTCGACCGGCAATCACCTCTTGAGAACCAATATAAACGACAAGAATGGTAGAAAATCCCACTAATAAGGCAATCAAGGGAGTAAACAACGAATCCACTTTCACTAAACCAAGCGATTTAGAGCGGTAGGCATTCGAGGCTTCGGCAAATGAATTCACTGATTTTCGCTCTCTGACAAAGGACTTCAAGACCCGAATACCTGAAAACGCTTCTTGCGCAAAGGTGGAAATTTGAGATAGAGCACCTTGAATTTCCTCAGACTTTCGGATGATGACCGAATTAACATAATAGATACTTAAAGACAAAATGGGCAAGGGCATCAAAACGTACCACATCAATTTTTGATTCACCTGCCACATGGAATAAATCACCAAGATAAATACGGTGATCAAATTAAGGCCATACATGATGCTGGGACCTACATACATCCGCACTTTTCCCACGTCTTCGGAGATACGAGCCATTAAATCTCCCGTATTTTGTTGTCTGTAGAAGGACAAAGGTAGTTTTTGGTACTGCGTATAAATCTCATTTTTCAATTCGAATTCGATGTGACGGGACATCACAATCAATGTTTGACGAACTAAAAACAGGAAAACTCCTTTCAAAATGGCCATCAAAATGATCAAGCCACCGTAAAAAAACAGGGTAAAACCAAAAATTTCGTAGAAGGCCTTTTGTAAAGTAAACGGACTGAAAAGAAAATAAATGGCGATGGTTTCTGTGACTAAATCGAGTGCGTATCGCACTAATTGAGCAGGAAAAACACCGAAAAAATTCGATAGCAGAGTAAACAAAATCCCCAAAATGAGAAGCGACTTATATTTCCAGAAATACTGATTGATATGACTTAGCGCGCCCATATATTGATTAATTGCCCACAAAGATAGGACCTTTCTCAATTAAAATTCTTAATTTTGGAATTCAAACAAGACGCTCTTTTTTTTCGGATGGTTAACAGGAGATTACTACGGGTCAAAGCATTTCAGCAATTGTATGCTTTTTACACCCAAGAACGTGCCCAATATCAATTAGCTTTTGATGGTTTAGCGACCATTTTTCAGCCTGATTTATCCCTTATGGTCTCAAAAGAGGACCAAATGCCTCGTTTAGAGGGCCTGAGACAACTAGCCGAGATTCAATTAAAAGAGTATTTCCAAGAAATCACTTCCGAAGAAAGCATTCCCGCAGAAGCGCAAGAAGCGGCTCAATCTGTCTATAAATTGTACCAAGCGAACGTGAAACAAATCGCGAAACGCCTGAAGCAAGACATGGTGGTAGAGGTTGAGGCAATTAATAAGCAGTACTTAAAAATTCTTTATTACTTACAGCAGTTGCCTATCATTGCCCTTTGGGATGAGAACAGGCGACTTTTGGAAAACAACACCAAGACTTCCTTACTTGCGAAGAACAAGGTTTTGTATATTCTGTCCAAATGGGGTGATTTACAACGTGCCTTCGAGAAAAATCACATCGGCTGGTCTGAAGATGAAGAAAATTTAATCAAGAAATTATTTATCGAGAACATCTTGACCGATGAAACCTTCTTAACTTACCTTCCTACAGCAGGTAAAAAGTTTGAAGATGATTTAGAATTCGTCAAATATGTACTGAAAAATTTCCTTTTAAAACACGAGTCAATGACGGAGTATTTTGAGGAAAAAGATTTAAATTGGTCTTTGAATAAGGATGTGGTGAAGAGTTTAGCGACTAAAACCTTTAAAATAGAGGCTTTGGAAGACTTAAGTTTACAACCACTCGCGATCCAATGGGAGGACGATAAATTATTCTTTGAAGAATTATTCGATTACAGCGTTACAGAAGACAAGCAATTAAGTGCTTGGATCGGTGACCAAACGAAAAACTGGGAGTCAGATCGCTTAGCGGTTGCGGATTTTATTATCCTAAAAATGGCGCTAGCGGAGATGGTAAAATTCTCAAGCATCCCAGTGAAAGTAAGTATTAACGAGTACATCGAACTAGCTAAAAACTATTCGACACCGAAGTCTGGCCAATTTATCAACGGTATTTTAGACGTGGTTTCGAACCGCCTAGTTCACGAAAAAGTGATTAATAAATCAGGTCGAGGATTAATCGACATAGCTAACAAATAAAATGAGCAAATCATCTAGATCTTTTTGGGCCTTCGTAGTAGGTGCTGCTGCAGGTGCGGTTGTCGGTATTTTATACGCTCCAGATAAAGGGGAAAATACACGTAACAAATTGTATTATCAATTAAATAAATACCGTGATCAATTAAAGCAATTGATTAATGATATCGTGGATGGTAAAGAGGTGATCGAAACATCCGCAAAATCAGAAGGTAAAAAAGTGGTGCAAGACGCGAAAATCAAGGCAGAAAAATTGCTTGAGGACGTGGAAAAAATGATGACCCAAATCAAGGCTAAATAAAATGCGCAAGACTCTCCTTTTATTCTGTTTAGGTGGGATGCTTTCCTGCACGAATCAGCAAAAAGAGGCGAATAATGCGACAGAAAATGCCATACCAGCCGCATTAAAACCAAGTGCAGAAAAACAACCCATTCTGAAAGTTGATAAACCCTACGTATCACTCGGCAGAATTATTGAAGGAGATAGTGTTTTTCACACCTTCAATTTTAAGAATACCGGTAATTTGCCTTTGAAAATTATCTCCGTAAATGCCTCCTGCGGGTGCACAACGCCTAAATGGACAACAGAGATTATTCAACCTGGGAAAAAGGGTTTCATTCGCGTGAAATTTGATTCAAAAGGGAAAGAAGGGAAATTGCAAAAGTCCATTACCGCCTACTGTAATACGCTTCCAGCGGAGAACAGAATGGCATTTAAAGTAGAAGTCTTACCTAAAAAATAAAAACATGTTATTATTACAAGCTCAGAGTCCTGCCTACATGCAAATCATCCTTTTTGGAGGAATTTTCGTGGTATTTTATTTCTTCATGATTCGTCCACAGCAACAAAAAGCGAAAGAAGCGAAAAAATTCATTGAAGAATTAAAGACAGGAGATAAAGTTGTTACTATCGGTGGTGCACATGGCACAGTGGTAACGATACGCGAAAAAACCATCGTTGTAGAAGTAGATTCTAGCAAAGGTGTTCGCATGGTATTTGAAAAAACAGCGATCTCGAAAGATGCATCGTCTCGTTTAGAAGAGTAATTGATATGAATACAGGCCTGAAACCATGCATCGGAATTACAGGCGGAATCGGATCCGGCAAATCAACTATTTGCCGGATTTTTTCGTGTTTAGGCATCCCTGTTTTCGAGGCTGACAAAGCAGCTCGTGAAATTTGCGATCAAGATTCGGCCGTAAAAGAAGCCATTATTGCGGAGTTTGGGCCTAAAGCCTACCTCCCGGATGGTAGCTATAATCGTGCCTGGATAAAGGGCTTACTCCAAAAATACCCAGGCGATGTGGCCCACCTAAATGCCATTATTCATCCAGCGGTTCGACAAAAAGCAACGGAATGGTTCGCGGCTACTCCAGATGCCCCCTTCTGCTTGTACGAATCGGCACTCATCACACCGCAAAAGAAACCAGAGCCTATTTCACAAATCATTACGGTGGATGCCCCTTTGAGTGAACGTATTCAAAACATTCAAAAAAGAAGTAATATGAGTTATATGGAAACGATGCAAATAATCGACCTGCAACCGAAGCCCAAAAACTATTTATGGGGCGCTGATTTCGTCATTCAAAACGGAAAAAATGATCAAGTTTTTCCACAGGTGATGCAGATTTTAAAAGCCTTTACTTGCTTCCTATTGCTATTAGTGGGTCCATCAGCGTCCGCACAACTTAAAGCGATGACCTTTAATGTTCGTCTTGATACAGAATCTGATGGTCTAAACCAATGGAAATACCGGAGCAAACACTGCGGCGAACTTATCCGTTACCACCAGGCAGACATCATCGGTTTACAAGAGGCATTTTTACATCAAATAACGGATTTAGAAAAAGAATTACCTGGTTTTGGCTGGTTCGGCAAAGGCCGCGATGATGGCAAAGCGGAAGGAGAATTCTCTGCTTTGATGTACCGCAAATCCAAGTTTAAGTTGATCAAAGAAAGTACTTTTTGGCTTTCCGATTCCTGCGACAAAGTAGGCTTTGGCTGGGATGCGGCTTGCCGCCGCGTAGTAACCTGGGGCCAATTTCAAGAAATAAAAACGGGGAAGAAATTCTTCGTATTTAATACCCATTTCGATCATTTAGGCAAAGTGGCGCGTAGAGAAAGTGCGAAGCTCGTTTTGCGAAAAATCGCAGAAATCGCTGGCAAAGCTCCAGTCATTTTAACGGGGGATTTCAATGCCACACCTGACGACGAACCGATTCAAATCCTAGTAGACCCCAAAAATCCAGCCCGAGTGATTGATACAGAAAAGATTAGCCAAAATGGCCACTATGGCCCCTACAGCTCATTTAATGGATTCACGAAGGAACAAGAAGGCAAACACATTGACTATGTATTCGTTAAAAACGGGCCTGTTGTATGGCAACATACCACACACAGCGAGACTTGGGAAAACAAATATCCGACAGATCATTTCCCGGTGAGCGCGGTGATTAGAATCCCGTAAGGCATTTGGGAATTAAGGCTTAAAAAGGTAAATTTGATTATGGAAAATTTCATCGTTTCAGCACGTAAATACCGCCCTACCCTATTCGATTCTGTGGTAGGCCAAAGTCATATTACTACCACCCTCAAGAATGCGATTAAATCGAATCATCTAGCACAAGCTTTTTTGTTTTGTGGTCCGAGAGGTGTGGGAAAAACGACTTGTGCACGTATTCTTGCGAAGACGATTAATTGCCAAGATCTAGGAGCGGACGGTGAAGCCTGCGGAAAATGTTCGTCTTGTCAATCATTTCAAGAAAATACCTCATTAACGATTCACGAGCTAGATGCCGCTTCGAATAACTCTGTTGAAGATATTCGTAACCTGATTGATCAAGTTCGTTATCCTCCTCAAAACGGAAAATACAAGATCTACATCATCGATGAGGTCCACATGTTATCGGCTGCTGCCTTTAACGCCTTTTTAAAGACTTTAGAAGAACCACCGTCCTATGCTATTTTTATTTTAGCGACGACGGAAAAACATAAGATTTTGCCTACGATTTTATCTCGTTGCCAAATCTTTGATTTTAACCGCATCCAGTGGAAAGACATGGCTTCTCACCTGGCCTCTATCGCCAGCAAAGAAGGTATTAATGCAGAGCCTGCTGCCTTGGAATTGATTTCTATTAAGGCAGATGGCGGTCTTCGTGACGCGTTATCTATGTTTGACTTAAATGTCACCTTCTCAACAGACAATTCGCTAAAACACGCGGATGTATTGGAGAACCTGCACATTTTAGATAGTGACTATTATTTTAAGTTAACAGATTTCTTCGTTAACCAGCAACATACGGACGCTCTTGTTTTATTAGACGAGATTATGCGCAAAGGTTTCGATGGACAGCAATTCATCGCGGGACTTTCTGAGCATTTCCGGAATTTATTATTTGCCAAAGATCCAAAGACGCTTGCCCTCATGGAGTTAAGCGAAGAAAATCGGGCAAAATTCCAGGCTCAATGCGCTAAGACGTCTGCCTCCTTCCTGCTTTCTGCCATGAATCTTTGTTCTCAATGCGAGATTCATTACAAAGCGGCGAAAAATGCCCGTCTTCACGTAGAGCTTACCTTACTTAAGATTAATTATTTGCCGTCGGTCTACCAGCCTGCAGCACAACCTGCGGTGGAGGGTGGCGCCGGAAAAAAGTCTGAGAGTAAACCGATAGCTCCGGCTGCGGTTTCCGTGGCACCAGCACCCATTGCGGTGACTCCCGAAATCCCCGCTCCTAGACCTAGCAGCCATGGATTACGTAGTGCAAAGAAAGTGGTCAGTGCGAATCAATCAGAAAGTGCGGATGAGGCTAGTGTTCAAGGAAAGGCGCAGAATGAGCCTTTTACTTTTGAGGAACTGAATTTTGTTTGGACCCAAATCGCCCAAGGATTTAAGCAGGGCAATTTCATCAACAAGTATGTGATGATGAATCGAGAGATTAGTCTAGTCGATTCAGTGATTCACATGAAGGTAGAGGGCGAAGTACAGATTCAACAATTTAATGACTCCTTGAAGCTGGAATTATTGACTCAATTAAGAGAGAAATTAAAAAATGACTCGATTGATTTAAGCTTAGATCTCATTGAAGGAGACGTGTCCGATAAAAAACTGATTTATACGCAATCGGATAAATACGAATTCTTATCCCAAAAGCACCCTATTTTAGTGGAAATGAAGCAGAGAATGGGCCTGGATCACGAATTTTAACGGATTTGTCCCTGACCTTTTCCTATCCATTTTTCTGTTACTAATTTCTCCAATGCAAAGGGACCGCGGGCGTGTAATTTTTGGGTAGAAATACCGATTTCAGCTCCAAGACCAAATTGTCCACCATCCGTAAATCGAGTAGACGCGTTCCAATACACTGCTGCAGCATCTACAGCCGAAAGGAAATAGTTAGCTTCCGATTCATCCGATGTGATAATTGCTTCGGAATGTCGCGAAGAATAAGTAGCCATATGGGCGAGCGCTTCAGAGAAATCATCTACTACCTTGATGGAGCAAGCAAAATCTAAGAATTCGCGACCAAAATCAGCCACTGCTGCCTTCTCGAGTAATGGGTAACCTAGCGATTCCAAAATGGCACAGGATGTTTCATCTGCATATACTTTAACCGTGTGGGCTGTAAACGGCTCCACCAATTGGGCTAAGAATTCCGACGCCTTGGAACGGTGTAATACAATGGTATCCAATGAATTACAGACAGAAGGACGGGAGACTTTGGCATTCACAACTACCTCCACCGCCATCTTTAAATCTGCAGATTCGGCAACATAGGTATGACAAACCCCAGCCCCCGTTTCAATGGTAGGCACTAAGGATTCCTTTCTCACGCGCTGAATCAAGGCTTCAGAGCCACGAGGAATAATTACATCAATGTATTTAACCGCCGTTAATAAAGTAGAGACTAAATCACGGTCTGTCGGCATCAAGTAGACCACATCTGTTGAAATCCCTTGCTGCGTTAAGGCTTGGTGAACGATATCCACTAAAATGGTATTCGTATGAAAGGCATCTGAACCACCCCGTAAAACCGCCGCATTACCGGAACGAATACATAACGCAGCTACGTCAATAGTCACATTTGGTCTAGATTCAAAAATTACGCCAACCACTCCTAAGGGCACCGTTATTTTTGTTAATTCCAATCCATTAGGAAGCGTTTTTTGTGATAAAACATGGCCTGCAGGATCTGGCAATTGGGTCACCGAAATCACACTTTCCGCTAAATCGACTAACCTATCTGGCGTTAATTTTAGACGATCGCGCATGGGATGATCTACCGACATCTGATCTAAGTCCTTTTGATTTTCCTGCAAAATGTCTGCCGACTTTTCCTGAATTAATAGCGCCATATGACGAAGAATCGCATTTCTAGTCTCCCCATTTGCCATCGCTAAAGAGGCTGCAGCAGAACGGGTACGTTGAAATTGAGCTATAATCGTAGACATATTAATTCGAAATGGTTAACCTTAATTTTTGACTTGATCCTTCTGTTGCATTCCATTGAAACAGATAAGATCCGGCAGGTAGGTTGGAGAAATCTAAGGTGTAAATCTGCTCCCCTGTCCCAAAATTAAGGCTTTTTGAGCTAATTAACACACGTCCTTGCAGATCAAGCACTTGGTAATTGACTTCGGCTGATTTGGAAAGAGTAAATCGCCAAGTAAAAAGTCCTTTGGACGGATTAGGGTACACTAGAGAAGGCAATTCAACCTGTTCATTCCCTAGGATGGGAGTATCATAAATGGCTAATTGCGCATCCAACCAGGTCAATCGCCCTTGTATCCAGTTTTTGAGCCAGTTCACTTCATCGCTCAAAGTTGATCCAACATAATAATTAGGCCAGATTTTACGACCCATAAGGGGGAATTTTTGGAAATTTCGAATTAAAGGTTCCTTTAGAACCACCTGAGCGGAATCAATGGAGGCAAAAAGTGAATTTGTATTCAAGAAGGTCTTTCGAACCTCTTTCCAACGAGTGGCCACCGCCTTTCTAAAGCTAGCATCTTGCACTAATTTATTCCACCAAAAAGGAACCTGCCAGGCATCATTTTGGCCTCCCTCATTCTCCATCGCCTTGTAAACAAAGCCATTCGTCATCCACCCGTTGAGGTAATCGGCATTCCCAAAAGCAATATTAAAATCCCACGCTGGCCCCATTTTAATTTTACCCCCTAAAGATTCCTTATCCTTGAAGAGATACGAACTCAAACGGTAACCATCCACATTCCGAACGGTCTCATTTAAAATGAAGTAATTAACAAACGAAGGCACATCCATCATTTCCCTGAAACTAGCTTTCGAATCATTCATATCTTCAGTCATTAACTTCCGCTCCCAGGTTTGAATATAATCCCGGATGTAGATAAACTGTTGCTGTGTGATGATGCCGTATTTAGGGTATTCAATTTGAAATTCGCATTTCTGGGTACCTAAAATACCTGACGTATAATTACTTTTAAAATTAGCGGAAGGCGAACCACTTGACTTATCTATTTTCAATAAATACCCACCTGTCACATCATCGCCTGCATTTTCTGTTGGATAAAGATCAGAGATAGGTACGCGATTTTTCCCCTGTTTAATTTTCTCCATTAGAATGTACACACCTCGGTATTCGTCATTAATGATTAATTCAACAAATTTAGTTTTGCTATTTAATACACCAAGACGCCCTGCAATCATTTGCGCTAAAAAATCACGCATAAAGGAACGGTCATTATAAGAGGCATTTAACACCCAATCCGTCTCCTCCGGCATTTGAACTAGGGACATTTTTTTTGCCGTTACACCTGTCGAATCCGTCCAAATTTCAATTCCATACGGCTTTTTGACATAACCAGGCAGGAAAATGAAATCAGCTTGAGAAGTTGAACCCCTAAACTCGATTCCTGCAATCGTTGAAATGGTAGGAGTTGAAGAAACTTGATTTAATTGACCTGTCCCAGAATCGAACAATTCCATCACTACTGGAATTTTAGGTTCGTCTTGAATAATCCTTGACTTCGTATTGATGCGAAGAATGGGCAGGTTAGAGACGCTGAGGCTTTGGCCTACTAAAAGAGCAGGCAACAACAGCCAAAAAAAGAATAGGCATTTTTTCATTTAAAAGTCGTATCCCAGCGTTAAGTAGGTAACCGGAGATTTCACTTCCTTATTTTCTAGACCAAATGCATAGTCAAACTTCACAAAATACCCAAAGACATTCGCTCGTGCCCCCATTCCGTAGCCCATTAAAAATGGATTACGAAAATCTGTCACAGTTGCTTGGAAGGGGTTCGTATTTCCGCCATACACATTCGTATTGAAACCGTTTGTTTTTGCAAAAGGACTTGAACCCGTCCAGGCAGTTCCTATATCCGTGAATCCGACCAATTGTAGTGAATTCAGGAATGAGGAGGACTCCACAGACATCAAAGACTTAACCGGCATTCTCAATTCGACGTTCAACAATAAATGACTGTTTCCACTCAATTTATTATAGGAGAATCCACGCAATGGAGCAATAAATTCACTCATGAAAATATCCCGATTCGCTAATCCCTGAGTCCCCAAAGGAGTTTCCTGCGTTCTAGTTTCTGCTTTATTAAACAACCAATTATCCACCCCACCTAGCATGGAAGCTGGAGCAGATGAACCCACTTGGTGCGAGGCAGAAAACCGCGTCGCCACATAAAATGAATTGGATATTTTTTTATAGTAGCGGGTGTCCAAAACCAAACGAACAAAATCCCCTGAATTCTCAACTGCCGTATTTGCCTCAGCACTGACACTGAAACGTAAACCAGTCCTCAGATTCTCTCCTGCCGGTATCGTATGATCGTAGACATAATTTACTTGCGCACCCGCGTAACCGATATAATCCTCAGGACTAGACAAGGTGTATTGACTAAACAAACGATTTGTTCGGTACATTCCCGTCATAGTCAGCCTGCTGAGTAAGCTGAAGGGATAGCTTGCACTGAGCGCAAATCGATTGTAGCGTATTTTTTGAATTTCAGATTCTGTGTCTTGACCCAAGACTTTCCGATCATAACGGAATGTCCAATCTAGCTTATTAGCTAGGTAATTGTATTCTCCCCAAAGATCGGTATTCCGTAGATTCGCGGCTAAAAATACCCCTGCCTTAAACAAGTGATTTTCGAGTAAGTCGTTTGCCTTCAACTCATAAGCATAGCCTAATCCTCGAATGGGATCTGATTTGAAGAGTCCCTCTGAACTATTCATCACAAAGGAACTTTCGTAATCATAGGGCCCTATCAACTTCCCTGGCTCTCTTTTCAATCGAATGCTTTGCTGTCTCTCAAGTCGAGCACGTCTTTGTTTTTTAGCCGCATCTGAAGTTTCTACAACTTGCGTTTCCAGACTCGCTTGCACCACCGGATCTAGGATAGTAGGTATCCAGGCTGAATTCGTTAGTTCGTCGATACTCGACCAAGAATAACGCGCAATTTTGTCTGTTAATATCGTATTCTCCTTACTAGAGATTCCCGTAGGTGAAATTTCAAATTGATCCCAAGCCACAGAACGCAAAGCCATTTGCTGGAAAGAGGTATCGGCTAGATTAAATCGGATGAGTCGGTTACCTTGACTTTGAGAATGTAAAAAATAGGCAATTGAATCCGAGCGAAACTGAAAATTAGACACTTTACCCGAGGTTGAAAACAGGCGTATCGGATTCTCAGGCTCTTCTGGGTTATAGACAAATGCAGAGGAGAAGGGAGCTGCAGGCGCAGGCAGGGAATCAATGTACCGATCGCTGACATACAATATGCGGTTATCAGGTAATAAATGAGCCTCCGTTTCATCAAAAGCATCCTTCGTAATAAGATTTAGGCGGTTGCGCTTTAAATCGTACATCCCTACATCCACTTGGCCTTTTTCCAAAACACGCACCAACATTTTCGTTCCATTCGGATTCATCTCCATGGATAGATAGGACAGATTGGCGATCTTCTTTTTTTGATCACCCGTGCTGCGGCCATTTTTGTCAACTTGAAACGTCTTCAACCACGTGAATCCTTGATCTGAGAACAACACATGTAACTGATTTTTAGCACTCCAAGACAATAATGGTCCTTTGCCTGAAGACAAGCGATTGACCTCTTTCAAGCCTGACTGCAATATCACCTGCGTTTTTTTCGAAGCAAGCGAATGTAAATGAACGCTAAAACGTCCGGATTCATCACTCACCCACACCTCGTGCAATCCATCCGGGCTCATTCGATAGGATTTTATCCCAGCAGGGGTACCCGCAAAATCATCCGTAGAGAATACTTTTTGCGAATTTACTTCTAACTGCTTGGCATCGTTTAAATAATAATCAAACCACTCCTTTAAGAACTTAGAGAAAGGTTTTCTAATCGTACTGGACACACTTGACTGCTCACTCCGGATAATCCGCGTCAAATTCAGAATATTGCCAATGGCCTGCTTTCCATACGTACTAGCGATGTAGGACCAAATCGATTGCCCCAGGAGCTCCGCTTCCTTCCCTTTCGCTAAAGGCAGTTTTCGGATCTTATTTTCGCTGATAATTTGATAAGTGAAACGGCGCATTTCGGGAGAATCGCCAGTCGCCATATAGGCTGCCATCCCTAAAACGTACCAATCAGATAAGTTTAATAACAACGAACTTTGCAAAACATCTTTTACACTCCCGCCATAGAGCAGGTCGTGCAAGTAAACACGCACCACATTTTTCGTTAATTCTTGCTTAAACGAATATAAATTATCCTTAAAGGGGATTTCAATTCGGAATTTAGAGAGGTTTTCATTGTCCACCTCTTTCGCATCACTTAGCGATATTCCGCTGTTACTTTGTAACCAGGATTCGTGGTTTGGGTAGATAAAAATCTTGACTTTTTGTACCGGAGAATATGAAATCAGTTCCGTAATTCGAACAAAATCTGCTTCTAAATAGGTTAGCGTTGACTTAGCTAATGGCTCGTCCTTATCCAAGTAATAGACCTCGTAATTCGAACTGGCCACATATTTCCAGGAAAATTTCTGGTATTGAATGCGATGATTCTCCTCTATCCATTGCGAATTCTGTGCTTTAAGCTGAATGTAGCTGAAAGACAGAAGCAATAGGACGGCGAAAAAGAATTTTACACTACGCATTTGGCCAAAGACTTTAAAACCAAATTTACTGATTTAAACGGAAAATAAATGATAAAATCGACGAATTGATGCTTCAGAATTTACCTCCGCTTTTCCGAGGATTTCTTGGGTCCATTGTTTCGCGAAAAAAGGACTTAATGACACTCCTTTGGACCCAAATCCGTTAAAAATACCCGCCTTCCCATCTGGTCGAAAACCGACAAACGGACGGCGATCCTGAGTCGCGGGACGAACACCGGTCTTTTGGGAAATAAATGCATAAGCCTCCACACCCATCCCTTTCAATTTATCCGCTAAAGCCTCCCGGGATTCTGCGGTGATTTCATTCGTGAATTCCTTCCAACTATAGGTAGCTCCTACCTTGAATAGCTTTCTGCCTAAAGGCAGGATAAAGCCATTTTTATTTAAAATATAGTCCTCAGAGGGTTCGTCTGATTGAATTTCCATCAACTCCCCTTTGGCTGGCAAGAAAGGTAAACTTGCCCACAAGGGATTTTTTTGACCATGAAATCCCTCACAAAAAATCGCTTCATGGCCTGTATAGGTTTCTGTTTTCAACAGGCCTTTTTCAATGAAATAAAGTCGTGAGATCTGCAATAGCTTCACTACATTCACCCATCCGGCTTGTTCCACCCAAACTCCTTTTGCTTCCCAACGCAAATAAGCATGATCAATCGTCTCCTTTCGATCCATTAACCAGGTCTTCATTTCCTCATTTGCGTAGGGACGAAAAAGTGGCATGGGGTGAAAAAAGGAAGCCCCTAGTGTTTGCTCTAAGCGAGAATAAAAGTCAACTAAATAGGGAAATAAGTCTTCTGCAAGCCAAGTCTTTTCTAATTTTCTACCCGTCACCGGATTAAAAATTCCACCTGCAGCCTGTGATGAGGTAAAATGAGTCTCCGGGGAATCATAAATCACAAAGGGAATCCCGGCCTCCAAGAAATGATGGGCTAAAATGGTGCCAGCTAAACCCTGGCCTACGATGATAAATGGATTAGCGTTTTTCACCTTGCACGCGTCGAACGTGATCTAAAACAAACTCTACTTGCTCATCCATCGAACGATAAGAGGTATCTAAATCGATCGCATCGGCTGCCCGCTTCAAAGGCCCTTCACTCCGGTTTGAATCAATTTCATCCCTTTTGCGCAGGTTTTCAATGATTTCTTCTAAAGGTAAATCTTCTCCTTTTTGCAGTAGTTCTAATTTGCGTCGCTGTGCCCGAATATGCGGCTCAGCGGTCATGAATATCTTTAATTCAGCGTTTGGAAAAACAACCGTACCAATGTCACGGCCATCCATCACAATCCCCTTCTTTTCGCCCATTCGCTGTTGTTGCGCCACCATCGCATGCCTTACATCAGGTATAGCCGCTATCTGACTCACTAAATCTGAAATGTACATTTTACGAATCTCCGCCTCTACATTCTCCCCATTCAACAAGGTATCTGATGCTTGTTTTGAAGGATTAAACTGAAAGGTAATCTCTACATGTGAAAGTGCGTCTTTTACGGATTGAAGATTTGATACATCGACGTTTTGGCGGTGAAAATAAAGGGCTACAGCACGGTACATGGCACCCGTATCCAAAAAGGCATAGTGCAAGGCTGCCGCTACGTGGCGGGCAGTCGTACTTTTTCCACAAGAAGAAAAGCCATCAAGGGCAATGATAATATCAGACATTCACAAATTGATTAATCGCCTCAGCAACTGCTTCAGGCGCTTCGTAGGTACCTTGATGGCCTACATTGGGTAAAATTACGACGGATTTCTGAATAAAACGAGTAATGGATTCAGGAGAGATTAGGGCATCCTCTGCTCCCAAAATAAACAAAAATGGAATCGAGGTAGCTTGAACAAAGTCCGTGAAATCTTTTCGATCGCGCATCGCTTTAGTCGCCGCAATTAATCCTTCCACTGGCAAGGTTTTGTAACGCTCTGCCAAGACAGCAATCTGCTCGCTAGAAGGAACAGCAAACAAATTAGGAAGAAAGGGTCCTATAAAAAAGACAGTTCCTTTTTTAGCCAATAGCTCTGCCGTTCTATCCCGATTGACTTTCTTTTCTTCGGTATCTGGCAAAAAAGTAGAATGCAACATCACCACTTTTTTAACCTGCTCAGGAAATAAAGACGCTAACTCCAGAGCAATATACCCTCCCATCGAGTGACCTACCACACAAAAAGGAAGACTAGCAGGCAAGGAAGATTGTATTTTTTTCGCGTAATCGGCTAGCGTAGCACAATCCGTCCAAGCGGCATAGGATGGCGCGTGAATGGTATAATTCTCCCCTAGATAAGGTAAGAAATCAACCCAAATACGTTCATCTTCCCCAAAACCATGCAATAAAACAAGCTGGGTAGCTGGCATATTAAGCGACTACTTTCATTTGGTGAAATACTGTTCTTTCGAACTTCGATTTTGCATAATTCAAATCCACTTCGAAGCTCTTCATTTCCGTCTGAGATGGAATTTCGTACATCGCGTCAGTCATCACCGCTTCCATAATAGAGCGTAACCCACGCGCACCTAATTTATATTGCATGGCTTGTTCCACCATGTAGACTAAAGCATCGTGTTGGAAAGTCAATGAAACGCCTTCCATCTCGAAAAGCTTCTCGTATTGCTTCACTAACGCGTTCTTAGGCTCCGTTAAGATAGACAACAAAGCCGTCGTATCTAAAGGATTCAAATAAGTTACGACAGGAAGACGTCCTAATAATTCAGGAATTAAGCCAAAAGACTTCAGATCCTGTGCCGTCACATACTTCATGATTTGGTCCTTCTCAAATGACTCATGGAAGGTATCATCACCAGAGAATCCAATCGGTCGAGAATTCAAGCGCTTCGCAATGTGTCGATCGATGCCATCAAAAGCACCGCCACAAATGAATAAAATGTTTTCCGTGTTTACGGCGATCATCTTTTGGTCTGGATGCTTACGACCTCCTTGCGGTGGTACGTTCACAATCGAACCTTCTAATAATTTCAATAAAGCCTGCTGTACACCTTCGCCAGAAACATCACGCGTGATGGAAGGATTATCTGATTTGCGGGCGATTTTATCTATTTCATCAATGAAAACGATACCACATTCGGCCTTCTCTACATCATAATTTGCCGCTTGAAGTAAACGAGTTAGAATCGTTTCCACATCCTCACCCACATAACCTGCCTCCGTAATCACGGTGGCATCGGCGATGCAAAAAGGAACTTGTAATTTTTGGGCAAGCGTACGAGCTAAATAGGTTTTACCCGTCCCTGTCTCACCTACCATTAGAATATTCGACTTCTCGATCTTGACGTCGTCATTCGAAGGAGCCTGCATCAAACGCTTGTAGTGGTTATAAACCGCCACAGAAAGATGCTTTTTAGCTTCTTCCTGTCCGATGATATAACCATCTAAATATTCTTTCAAATCCTTCGGCTTCACTAATTCGAACGAGTGTTTCGTACTCGCGTTCGCTTGAGCCGCTACACCCATCTCTTCTTTCACCACCTCATATCCTTGTTGCAAGCAGTTATTGCAAATATGGCCATCGATGCCAGAAAGCAATAAACCTACCTCGTTTTTAGGACGACCGCAGAAGGAACAACTTGTTTTTTTACTAGCCACTAGACAGTTCTTGTTAAAATCTCGTCAATTAAACCATATTCTTTCGCCTCAGCCGCTTTCATCCAATAGTCACGATCTGAATCGCGCTCGATATCTTCGAATGATTTTCCAGAGTGCTTCGCTAAGATTTCATATAATTCTTGGCGAATTTTCACGATTTCACGTGCTGTGATTTCGATGTCACGTGACTGACCTTGTGCACCACCTGAAGGTTGGTGAATCATCACACGCGCATGCTCTAAAGCAGAACGCTTACCAGCTGCACCACCGGCTAATAAAACCGCTCCCATGGAAGCTGCAAGAGATGTACAACAGTCGCTACTTCTGGACGGATATAATTCATCGTATCGTAGATACCTAAACCAGCGTAAACGGATCCCCCTGGGCTATTGATATACATCACGATGTCTTTCTTTGCATCCGTGGACTCCATGAATAATAATTGAGCCACAATAATATTTGCCATATAATCATCTACCGGAACACCCATAAAGATGATGCGATCCATGATTAAACGAGAAAATACATCGATTTGAGCGAAACGCATTGGGCGTTCCTCAATGATGTATTGCGTCATATCTTCGATTTGGTGCATCGGGCGACTGCCGATGTTATTCATATATTGATCAACTGCAAGACCGTTCAAACCTCTGTGGTGAACCGCATACTTGCGAAATTCTTCTGATGATAACTCCTTTGGATACATAGATTTCAATGTTTAAGAATCAAATTTCTGCTTTTAATAGGTAGAACACAAATATACAAACCTTTGTTCACAGAAAACCCCGCAATTTGCGGGGCTTTCAAAAATATAAAGACAATTTAAAATTAAAGCGCCGCAGCGATTTCTTTAAACTTGTCTACGTCGATTTTCGTCACTTTATGAGGAACGTTTGCCACAATCGCCGCTGAAACTTTATCAGCAAACGCTTGATTGTATAAGTTCATGAAGTTATCAGACTT
>Ga0222712_10003429_pt1 | contig 17275 bp, 30 predicted proteins | sample C33_657DmetaG_FD_165043 | JGI IMG/M metagenome (GOLD analysis project Ga0222712, IMG submission 165043) | Estuarine water microbial communities from San Francisco Bay, California, United States - C33_657D | ecosystem: Environmental > Aquatic > Marine > Unclassified | place: USA: California...
CAAACAAAGGTTCTACAGCAAATCCGGCAGTTGAGATTCCCAAGGAGCTTGCGCCTAAGGCTGAGCCTGTTTCCACAGGAAAACCTAAGTGGGATGAGAAGAAAATAAAAGAAGAACTAAGAGCTTTAGATGAGCAATATTATGAAGAAGATGGCGAAGACGAGGTTCGTGACAGAATAACAAGTTACATGAGTGATCTTGTTAAAAAAGGAATGGATAAAGCTACAGTAAAAAGGTTAATTGATGAAATATCTGGTAGCGTTGTATTAAAGTTAAGCCTTTCTGATGTTGAAGAACCTGTATCTGGTGGTGCTAAGCCGCCTAAGAAGCCTAAGCCTACTGCTGAATCTACAGGAGGAGAGGAACCGACTCCTAAGCCGAAAAAGCCTAAGCAGCCTGATGTTGTGATTCCTGATGCTCCCTTGTTTAAAGATGCCCCTACTGAATTTGGTGATGACAATGATCCAAGAAAGAATGCTAACCAGATCAAGCAGAAGTATGGCACAATGGTCAGAAAAGAAGTGGATAAACTTCATGCCAGCGTGATTCAACAGGCAAAGGAAGCCGTTACTGAGGCGTTGAAGGTGAAGCTTGATAACAGAGCCGATACAAAGACTATAGAAGCATCCAGAGAAGCAGTTAAGCTTGCCTTGATTGCCTTGAGTAAACTTGAGGCAACAACAATAACAGATCTAGGCGTAGTTGCCTTTGATAATTCTGCTGCTGTTCGTTTCAGATTCCTTGAAATGTACGAAAATCACTACAGGGAATGGTTCTCCAAGACTCAGCGTACAGAGTTCAAGAAACTTAAGGAGTCTCTTAAGTCTCACGAACAAAGAATTGATGCGGTAAGCGCAAGAAGAACTGTTGATGACTTTATCGGACTTACAGGATCCGCTGAGATAACAGGATCTCGACCAGGTCAAAAAGGTCAGTCTACATTGAATGTTGTCTCTTCCAAGACACCATGGGTTATGGCTGATGACCGGACGCTTCTTCCCATCACATCTAGGATAAATGACTTCATCGTAACAGAGCGTTTTGTTGACCCTGATACAAAGTCCGGTGCTGTTGGCACAAGCGGCCTTATCTTCTTGGACACAAAGCAGAAGACAGCTAAAGGCCAAGATGCCCTGTATAATGTGCTTAACCAGATATTTGATACTCAATATTTTGGTGCTGGGTCAGCTGGATTTTATGACATTAAGGTTCTTAACGCTAATGGAGATCTCAAGAACTTCCGCATAAGTACCTTTGGCAACAGAGGCCTCGCCCCAAAGGAGCTTCAGAAGAGATATGCAGAGGCCAAGGCCAAGCAGCTTGAAAACAAGGAACCCGGAAAGCCTATGCCTGCGTTGGAGTTTGATGCTAATGGAACTAGTTATAGCTCCGACAAGGAAGGCGTTGCCTTGCTTAAGGCTGAGGTTGATGAGTTCCTCAGACAGGGCCAGCTCCAAAAGATTGAGTTTGAAAAGAAGGAATCCAATAAGCGTGAGATCGAGGCCAGAAGAAAACAGCGCAAGGCTGATGCCGAGGCCAAGGAGATTGAGGAACAGAAGAAGCAGGAAGAAGCCGCTAAGCTTGCCCAGATAAAGCTTGGCCTGTACGGCAGACAGCCTCTTAATCCTGCAAACCCAGGCACGGCTATGAATGTCGTGGATGGCAACAGAAGCGTTGTCAGCAGAAGAGCGGACAACCTAATCGAGATCAGAAAGGGCAAGGACAAGGATACGGATGTCTTCCGTGTACATTACATGGGTGACACATTTGGCGGTCCTCGCATGGTCCTACAGACAAACTCCATTGAGGCGGCACAGAACCTAGCCCAGGCATACACTCCGTTTGAGGGTTATAGAACAGCCCTGCTTAGCCTTATTGAAGGCTTGGACATACAGCAGACCGGTCCGTGGTTTGACAAGGACATGAAACCCACGAATGATCCCAAGCAAGTTGCTCCAATATCTGTGTTGCTTGGCAAGTATGAAGAGCAGTTTGGCGATGCCCTCACCAGAATCAGATCTTCCGGCACTTACGGCATAGTCGATGCTGGCAATGGCGAGTTCGTTGTCGTTCCCAAGAAGAGCATCAGAGACAAGAACGGCAACCTCGACCTGAGCAATCCCCGCATCCGTCTGTCCAGAAGGCTTGTGCTTAAGGCCCTTGAGATAGCTCAAGAAGCCGAGGACATCAAGAAGCAGCGTCAGACCACCAATGCCCAGCTGCCTACCCCAAGACAGCCCCAGGCACGGCCTGCACAGGGCCAGCAGCCTCAGCCAGCCCAAGGCACTCCTCCTCCGGGTGTAGATGTTCAGGCGTTTACCAACGAGCGCATGAACATGATTCTGCAGTCTGCCAAGAACGATGCTAACCTGTCCAAGATGGAAAGTGCCTCAGGAGTTCTAAAAATACTCACGAACATGGACAACATGAAGCTGATGTACATGAAGAACGGAACCATCAGAATCTATGGTGCTAACAACAATCTCCTTGCGGAGACAAAAGATGAGGATGATGCCTTCGGATGGCTAATAAAGTAACAGTTGCTCTAATGAGTTTGGTTCTGGCTGGGTGTACTCCAGACCTACCCAACATAGACCCGGCTCCTTCTACGGATCCAAACAATGTGTCCATCCTAGGCGATAAGATCGACATGTCCGAACAGCGGGCTGCTGCAGCCATAGTCGTAGCCATAGAGAACGCCAACAAGCCTGAGGTGGTCAAGGCCGAGGGTAACCTGGCTTTGTCCTATCTCCCTGCCCCCAGGCTTGAGGATATAACATTCGCTAGGGATAGGGCAGCAAAGGGTGACAAGAAGGCTTACGATGACCAGCAGGCCTATGCAAAGCAGCTACAGAAAGACCTTACCGCTATGTGGGATAAGATGGAGGATGACAATAGAAAGGCCAAGGCAGAGGTCCAGGCACTTAAGACCCAGAACAATGAACTCAGAAGCGAGATCTCAAGGGTCGAGAAGGAGGCCAGATACAAGATGTGGGCTGTAACAGGAGCTGTTATGTTCTTTGCCGGTGCTTTGGCTTGGGCTTTTATTGGTGCTAAAATAGGCATTGTCCTTCTGATTTGCGCTGTCTTTGCCGGCTCTGTCCCTACCATAACTGACTCCATATATTTCAACTGGATCGTTGGCATCACCCTTGGCCTGTGTGCATTCCTAGGCCTATGGAGGCTGTACGACTACATCAAAGATAAGAACAATGAACAACCTTGATGACTATAAACAGATAGCCAAGGACATAGCTACCTTCAGCGTCCTAGGATCTATAGCCATGATAGGTAGGATATTGGCTAGCCGTGAGAAAAACACAATAGGCTACAATATCCGCAGAACTCTTGCCGGCGGTATTGTAGCTACATTTGTTGGTTTTGCCGTACAGGACTACATCCAAAGCCAGACGATGATCTATGCTGCAGTCGGCATAACCGGCTCTGCAGCACCAGAGATCATCGATTCTATCGTGTTCAGGATGAAGGACTGGCTTCTGAAGACGAGGCTTCGCTAGTCTTTTTCTTTCCGGTGTAGTGACCCCAGGCCGTGCGCTTAAGCACGATCATGTACCGCTTTGTAAGGGCGTACACAGTAGCTCTGGTGATCTGATACTTCTCTGCTGCCTCCGCATAGGTAAGGCCTAGGCGTTGGGCCTCAAAGAGGCAGTTCTTTACATAGTTTCTTGGATGTTTCATTGGAGTTAAATGTTAGATTGCGCCCCATTGGCTTTGGGCTTTTCCTTCCAGCGTTGTTCGGCCTGTTTCATCAACTGGCGTTGATAGCGTGGAATGGTTGGAGGCGTATGGATTTCAGAGCAACGGCAAATGTCACCATACCGATATGGGCATTTTCTGTGATGCTTCACTTCGTCTTTAATCACGACTGAACCCCCTTGGCTTTTCGCCAATAAATCATGGCCTCACGCACGATTGTTGGTTCATAAGGGCAACCATTGAAGTCGGCTTGCAAAGTCATTTCCATCGCATCCCCGGCCTTGGTCAGCCGCTCGACCTCGGACTTGAGGCGGGCGTTCTCCTCCTCAAGCAAACGCTTGTCGTGTTCAAGACTACGACCCCAAGCAACCATTTTGGATAGTTCGCTCATTTGATTTTGATATTCTGTTCAAGGGTCTGCCATCCGTCACCTTCAACATAGGCGCGGATCGTGATGTGCAAGTTGTCGTATCCCCAAGACGCATTTACTGTGTAATCATCTCGCTCGATAGTGTGAGTACCCTGTGTGCTGTTGCGTAACACATCGCTCCAATCCTCAAGGTAATTGACAATGATGTTTTCTGCGTAAGCACCAAAGCCTTGGCGTTTGATCAGTTCGTTCATGGCGTTAGATGAAGTCGATGTAGATGGGGGTGTTCTCACCAACATAAGCACCCCATGTGTTGAATTCAAGATATTCTATTGCATCGATTTCTTCCATCCCTTGGGACTGAAGCTCCTCGATCATTTTCTTCTTGTCATATACGACACAGGTGGTTAGGCCCCCGGTTACACCGACAATGCAATCATCGAATCCATCGGCAAAAAGCAATGAATCGTCAGAACACATGTCCAGGCAGGCTTGCCTGTTAGGATGGATCTTTGGAGTTTTTTGTGGCTTTCTTTTTGGCATAGTTTGTGGTTGGTATAGGTAATCCGTTGGAAACGCAAAAGCGTATTACATTTGAGTATTTGACCCCCGCCCGCTTGCAAACATTTTCTAGGCTGTAACCTGTATTCACAGCCGTTTGCCAAGCCCTACGGAGCCGGTCAGTTATCATTGGTTGCTACACGCTTTGAGATCATGCCCACCAAGGCATCGTTGTCCTTGTTGAGCCTTTCTATGATGCGCTTGTTGTTCTCTATCGTGGCTTGAAGCTCTGCGATCGTGTTGGTGCTTTGTAGGCATAGCATTAGATCCTCAGGCTTCATTCCAAGCAGAAGGGCAGCAGCTGCCAGGCTATTGTTATATCCTCTCATGTTACCAGATGATCTTGAGATTTTTAATAACGCTTACGATGTCTAGGCCGTTCTTTAGGTTGAAGTGAGCCAGAGCTTTTCGAGTGTTCATCAGGCCTGTGCTTACAGTTATCTTTTTCACTTTTAGCGCGCCGGCATCGTTCAGTATTTGCAATGCTTTTCTGCACTTTCTTTCTCCAAGCTTTGATGCGTGGGCGATCTCTGCGACTGTCATCCATTCCTTTGTCTTCTCCTCCAGTTGTTTCTTTCTTATGTTCTGAAGCTCCTCGATGAACTGCTTGGTGGTTATCTTCCTCATAGGTCTTTGTGGCTGTAGATCCACTCTTGATTGACCTTGTGGGCCTGCCAGAGCTTGTAGTTCTTTTGTCCTTGGACATATCCGTACAGCCATCCACTTCCCCATTTAGCCGTAGCCAACCGGTTCTTGGCATAGGACATGTCGGTCTTGTCGCAGAGGCATCCTCCGGAAAACCCAACGCTGCCTCCGTGCTTCTTTGCGCAAACCATTTCGATCCTGTGGATGTGTCCCATGCAGCAACAACCTCCGACTGATGCGTAATGAAGAGCCTGTTCTTCAACCGCATTCTTGCCGTATGTATAGCCGTGTACGCATGAGATAGGGCCGATTCGATATACTCCAAGGTCAGCATGGTAAGGCAGGATAACCTTACAGCCGACTGATCGTAGAGCCTCATGAATGCGGTTCTTAAGGTCGATACAATAGTCAACGATGATTCCGTTGGTGCTTGTTTCGATGATGTGGTCGATTCGGTCTTCATGGTTTCCATATAGAAATACAGTAGGTTTATAGGCTTTGATGAACTCAATGCCCTTCTTGATGTCCTCATCCATAGACTCAGCCTGTTCCTTGCCCATCGCACCCTGTCGGATGCTGGCAAGGTCAAAACAGTCACCCAGGTGTACCCGGTGTTGAGGGTTGAATTCCTTGACGAATCGAAGGAACTCCTTGATGACGGCAGGATCGCCTTTTTTTCCATGGTTATCTCCGCAAATGACGATTTTTTGTTTCTTTGCTTTCATGATCTGCATGGGGTTGGAAGGTCGTATCTTTCAGCAAACGAGTAGATGGCCCGGCGGCTTACGCCTACTTTCCGGGAAGCTTTGGACACCCCGATAGCCATAGACAAGGTCCATCCTTTGTAGGACTTGCAAGGCGGTACGGCATTCGGAATGTCGATCGGCGGGATTAGGTTGTTCTTCTTTGCGTACATCGTGATCTCGTTCACGCTGATGCTGAAGGCGATAGCCGCCTTGTCGATCCTAGCACCGCTCTTGATCATTTCGTAAGCGCATTTGATTCGCTTATCACGATCACCCATGTAATTGTGGTTGCGGCTGGGATGCTTGTGCGTGTCCTTCATCATGGCGCTTACCTTGTCCTTGGTAAGGCCACAGAGTTTGAGTAGGTGTTCAGACATGGCTTTAAGAAAATGGTCCCTCTAGGAATCGAACCTAGATTCACCGCTTAGAAGGCGGTTGTTCTATCCGTTGAACTAAGGGACCAAGTTGATTAGAACGGAACCTCGTCCTGGCTTTCGCTGGACGATCCGGAGGTTGCCATTTCGTACAGGGCCACGGCGGTTGCCTTAAGCTTGGCATCCTTAGCCGTCACCTTGCCGGTCTTCTCATAGGGGCGAGGCTCCCAAGAGGTAGCCCAGTACTTGAGGTCATCGAGGCCAACGCTACCGATGGTCTGGCCCTTATTCTTGCCAAAAGGCAGTACAATGGTCGGGTCGATGTCGTTGCTGGCTTGGGCCGGCTGGGATGCCTGCTGGGGAGCAGGAGCGGAGTAAGCGGGGCCAGCGATGAACTTGGTCGTGGAGTTGGCGGCTGGGGCCATGCGGACCACACGATCGCTTTCTGCGTCATCGTCCTCGGTGGCGATGCCTGCTGCGGCGGCGAGGGCGTAACGGCGAAGGTACGAGATCAATGCACCGGCCTGCTGACCGGTCATGTTATCGCCAGCAGGGACATGAACGCTGTGCTGGATGCTTTCACCGCTTTCGTGGATGATGATGGTGCAGACACCGACTTCCTTTTCGTAGCCGGAAGACGGAAGCTGGATAATCGCAAGCCCATGCTTGGCGAAGATCGGCTTGATGGTCTTCAAGTGCGCCTGCAAGGTGGCGTACTTGTTGCGATGAAACGGATTGGTTGCATCGGCATGCACATCCGTGGTTTCTGCGATAGCCTTCACCAGAGCGGCGAAGAGCTTGGGTTTATTGGTATTGGTATTATCCATGGTGGGAATACAGGGTGTACAGAAGTTATCGGACAAGTCTATGATTTTTTTCAATTCCATCGAAAATAAATTCTCGGATTACTCTTGACCTTTCGATGCTCAATGACCTGGCGATGCTATTCAGGCTCTCCATCATCTCCGAGGAGATCCGGCATGTAAGCATCATGTCTCGTTCCATTCTTGCGGAAAACTTCATACGAGTGGTAGAGGATTTTGACCCTTGATTTGAAGGGCTCTTGGATTTGATGCGTGAGGTTGTAGGTTTCGATTTCATGGAAAAGCTGTTGGATCTTGTGGTGAAGATAATTCGATTCAATCTTCAATATCTCTATCTGGGTGTCTTTGTCGTTGCTCATTTGTTTAGGTAAAATTTAGCGCGCCTCAATATGGCTTTCCTGATGTCCGGAAGCCTATCGCTGTTTGGGTTGAGCTTGTACTTGTATACGGCATCGTAGAAGCCAAGGTTGTAGCACATGTATACACGCTCCTTGGTAGGGATGTACCCTGCCTTGATGATGCGTTTCTCGATCAGCCTTAGGTACGCCATGCAGACTTCCCTAGACCTGTATGCATGGAATGCGTCCTGCCTATATGCCCATTCCTCGCATTCTCTTTGACGGCCTTCCTTGATCAACTGGTCGATGCCGTCAATCCAAGCTACCTCATGGAGTTGGTAAGCCCCTCTTGCGGAATAGTTGTCCCCTACAGCCAGGTGGTTGTAGTTGGACTCGATGATAGCCACCCGGTCCGCAAGGTCTCCGGTGACAACGCTTGGCTGCACAAACGACAGTAGTAATGCTACGCTGATCATAGCCAGACAGGTAATACCAATCCTTTATTTGTCAAAAGAAAAGAGGCTCCCCAACCAGAGAGCCTCATAACCTTGCGGTTTATGCCATGCACCACAACGAACACTCCTGATCGTTGGGATGAAATGTTTCCTGTCAAGCAGTTCCCACGATATCGTAGTAATCCTTGAGCCTACGGACGAGTGCCGTACCCATCTCAGGGTCTTGGAATCGCTCGGTGAGGCCGGTGGAATTGAAGTTCGTGGTGATCAAGCACGGACGATGGTTCACACTCCGTTCATCGATGATGGCGAAGATGTCGGACGCAAGGCGAGGGGTAAGCTTCTCCTTGCCGAGATCATCCATGAACAGCATTGGCGTGTCGATGATGGAGTCCAGAAGCTTGAGGTGTTTCCCCTTTTCGTGGGACTCCTCAAGTTGGTTCTGCATGCGGCGCATGGTGAAAGTCATGTGTTCCGGGCCTCCGTTGTCAACCCACCAGATCTCAAGGATCTTCCATGCGGCCCTCGTCTTGCCAAGCCCCGATGGGCCGTGAAGCAGAAGACTCCTGGAGTTAACGAAGTTCTTCTTCCCGATGACATTCTGCAGGCCTTGCGGAAGGCGAGCCACATCGGTGGACCGGAACTCCTCTGGCATCGGAAGGATGGGCCTCCACGACCACATGTTCTCGTCCAGTTCCTGCTGGGTCATGTGGTCCGGGCATCGATCCGAGATCGAGAACCGATTGAATCTACGGCTCCACGGAGCATCGAATGTAGCTCCGCACTTTGCACAGTTCATTGCGTTCTTCATGGGTGGTCAGAATCTTTCGTGGTCTTTGTGGCCTAGCGGGCCCTTGGAGGGCTTTTGATTGGTGCGAGGGTATACACCCTGCCATCCCTTCTCAATCGCCTCTCTGATGGCTTGGCAAGCCTGTTCCTCGCTGTTCAGCGAACCGAGGGTGGTCAAGGTCATGGACGATGACAGTTGGGTCATCCGCTTTTTCATCTGTCGGCGATGCTTGATCCACAGCACCCAATGCTCCTTAAACTTCTCGCCATACGGCAACACCTCGTCCATCGGATCATACCCCTTCCCCCTTTGGGGGTTAGGGGGTGTATCTATATCTTTCTTTTCTATCTCTATAGTAGACGATGGGTGGAAGTTTTCTTCCGCACCCCCCGGAAGTTTTCTTCCACCCCTAAATTGAGCAGTAAATGCCGTGGTGATATAACGCCGGTTGTCGATGCTCTTGCGAAAAATTAGGCCACGATCCTCCAAAAGCTTGAGGCCGGTACGAACCGAGCGGTCAGTCGTACCGAGAATCGTTCCAAAATACTCGTCAGAGGCAGAGCAACCTGGCTCTCGGTCTAGGCACATGATCATACCAAAGAGGAGCTTTGTGCTGTAGGGAATCTCTCCGTCCAGCACAAGCTCCCTTGGGATGAAGATGCCAGAGAATCCTTCTGGCACATCCATGTTAGTCGAGATTGAGTTTGATCTCGGTCACGACATTGCCAAACGAGGGCCAGAAGTTGGACTTCACGCAGGCCTTGTACAACTCAAGACCTTCGATGACCTCCTTCTTGCCGCGCTCGATGAACTCCTTGTCGAGCGTGAACACACGCACCGAGTAAGGGTCTGACTTCTCCATGGCGATGAAGTAGAACTTGGGCTCACGGCCTGTGGCCTCCTTCAACAGCAACGAGTAAAATGCGGCCTGCACATAGTACTTGTACTGGAAGATGGTTGAGCGGAAGTTTTTGGTGGTCGGGATGTCGTTGACGCTCTTGAGATCGATGATGTCCCCATCTGCGGTCATGCGATCAAGGCGAGCCTTGACCTTAACGCCATTGATTTCTCCGACCAGCGTGACTTCATTGCTACCGCCCTGCATCAGAGGCTTGACCAAGTCGTTGCTACGGAGGTTTACCTCCATCTTGCAAATGCGGTCATAGTCCTCCTGCGTGATCAGTTTCTTGCCGGTGGCTTGGTATTCTTGGTAGATGGCCTTACCTTCCTTGGTGCGGCGATCGATGTTTTCGGGAAGCACGGAGAACGAATCATGGAACACGCCAGTACCTTCAAGGCAAAGCGTGTGCAATGCGTCTCCGAACAGGAGGGCCTGCGACTGCTCACGCTCGGCCCGATCATAGGCAACGAGGTGGGCCGGCGTATCGAGGAAGTGCTTGAACCGAGAGTAGTTCAAGTGTTCCTTGGTGATGGAGTCGTATTCGTTACGGCTCGTATTGGTATGTATGGTGATCATGGGGGGAAATTAGTACAGGTAGATGTTGAAGAACATGCCGGTAGCTTGATCGGGTGCAATCTCGTATTTGCTGACACCACCGCTGAAGATGATGGAGTCATCCGAGATGATGCCGGCCTTGACCAGGCAGTCGAATGGGATCTTTGCGAGATTATCCCAGTCCGGCTTCACAGTCATCGGTAGCCGTCCTTTAGGATCCTTCTTGAACAACTTGGCCCTCGTCTTGGGTGCGTTGAACTCGATCGCAAGTTCGACCTTCACGGCACAGGTGATGGGCAACTTGCATTTCAGTTGATGCATGTTGGCCTTCATCTCCTTGAGGATCAGTTCCTCGTACTGCTTGGCCTTGCTGTTGCTCATCTTGCCAACGAACATCGACCCGGTCTTCTTGCTCTTGAGGATACGCAATGCGGACTGGTGCGTGGACCTCTGCGTGGGAAGACGCAGATAGATGGACTCTACGGATTTGCAGGGATTCATTTGTTCTTAATGCTCTTGTAGGCTTTTACAATCATGAAGCCAAGCACCCATGCGAGCGCTAAAGGCCAAAGATAGTATGCTAGGAAGAAAACACATCCGATGGTATCTAACAGTAGTTGTATGGGTGACATAGGGACCGGCATAGTCGTAATACCGCTGGACAAGTCAAGCCTTATGGTTTAACTACCGGCATGCTACCAGAAAGTAACCCGGATAGGTTTGAAAAAAACGACTTGCACACAGGCAACGGCATCCCAACCGAGAAGAAGGAACGGATCCAGCAATTGCTCTCGGAGGGCGTGGCATCCAACCAGATCGCCCAGGAGCTTAAGACCTCCCGCAACACAGTCCACGCCATCCGTGACAACATGGAGGATGCCGGTAAATTTGAGTTGGGTACTTGGAAAAAGCAGACAGTCGCTAGCCTAGCCAAGTTCGTCAACAAGGGTTCGTCTAGGCTTGAGCAGGAGGTGGACAACATCCCCGCCGGTCAACTGCCTTTGGCCCTGGCTATCGCCATCGACAAAATCATGGCGTTGCAGGACGCTCCAGCCGTGGTTGTCGAGCATCGCCTGCGGATCTCTGCTGACGATATCAACGGCCTGCTCAAGGTTCCCAAGCAGGAGCAGCGCGAGGTCATCGACATCGAGCCCAAGAAAGAAGTTGACGATGTGTGAATAGGGGTTCTATGGTGGCGGTCCTTCCCACCATGAAGAAACTCCAATACATCAAAGCGTCCGCAGTACGCAAATACTGCAAGGCCCACGGCAAGCGGGCCTCCAAAGAATTGTTCGCCACGCTGGATCGCATGGTCCATCTCCGGGTCGAGGCCTGCATCAAGGTCCATAACGGAGGCAAGAAGACCATCGACATGGGTGTCCTGTCCTATGTCTTTAACCACACCGACATCAGCAACAATGGCTAAGGTCAATCTGTCCAAAATCAGCACGGAAGATCTCTGGGCTGAACTCACCAAGCGGAAGGAAAAGGAAAACTTCACTTGGTACTACATCAATCTGGAGGATGCCTACCAGTTGATCAACCCGGACGATGAACCCCGCACCTTCAAGACCCTCAACGGAGAGAAGAAGCTGCGCAACTATATCCGCAACGATGCCGAGAACGACCTCATGGATTTGTTCGGTGAAACTGAGGTCGGGTTCTGGGAATCCGACTGCGGAGGTTACGATGTTTTCTTTGTTGACGAAAACAAGTAGGCCGTATTACACCCTCCTCGCCATGCACAAATACGCACTAACACCACAGGCCTCCGAGGCCATCTCCTATGTCATCTCCAACGCCATCGAATCCGGCGGTTCGGACTCTTGGTTCTTGTTCCGCAAGTACAAGCACCGGGATCTTCCAGACGGAATCTTCTACGCTGAAGCCGAGGCCAAGATGACCGATGAATGCGATGCCCCTTGGCATGACGGCAAGTGGGTTCACCTCACGCCTCAGTCCGTGGCTGACCGCATCAACGAGATCCTCGCTGATGATAGCCATAAAGTTCACACCCAAGTCTTCTGGAACGACACCAAGGGCTACCTCGCCCATGAGATGCGGAATCTCATGATGGGCGAGTATGGCGATGGTGACGCAACCAGGGATGACGGCATCCTCCAAGTCCTTTTCTGCGGGGAGGTCATCTGCTCCTAACATGCGAGCCGAATTCCTCATCCGTCAGCGGTCCACTTGGGACCGCAACTGGCAAAATGATGGCAAGGGGCCAGTCGATTGCCCGCCTGCCGATCGCTACACCAGCCCAGAGGGCATGGACGAATTGTTGGAGTCCTTTGCCCACGACAGCGTTTGCGCCGACAACCACGAAATCATCATCCATGACATCTCGATGGACCTCGGACAACTGCCCAGCATCCGCAACAACCGGCTGGAGTTCTACATCCTCATGGATGTCGAGAGCGATGAAGCTAAAAGCATCGCAGGCCTCCAGCGGATCCTGCTGGATGGACTCATGTTCTGGTGCGACAACTGGGTCGATGACATGCGTTCGGAAATCATCGAGGTTAAGCATCTCTGAAAATTCCCCCAACCACACGAACATGACCCCCAAGAAAATCGCAGACAGCATGCACGGCCCCATCGCAAGGTGGATAACCAAGACCCTCAAGAAGGAGAATATCCGGTATGAGGTGACCGAGCCGTGGAAAGAAGAGACCGACATGGAGATCTGGCTCTCAAAAAATATCCGAATCCAAGTCGGCAACGGATACTACTCGGTAACCTCATCGAACGATGGGCATGTCCCGCTCAAGGACACCGCATGGGTGTTCGTGGACGGCGCGGGCCACCTGGTCAAAGAGATCAACGAGGCCATCGCCGCATTCCCCGACATCGACATCGACTCTATCAGCGAGGCCGACTGAAAGAAACTGAAGTCTGTGTGAACAGGGGGCTTGACGGCCCCCTTTTTTTGTGCCCAGATGCCAACGCCATGAAACCGCACACCAATACCACCATCAACAAAATCCTCAACGCTCTGACCTTCGGCATGCTCACCCGCATCTCGGATCTGGAGCATAACCAGAACATGGGCATCATCGAGACCTCGGCTGGCTTCCACAAGCTCGACCGGGTTGACACCGATGTCTCCGCACTCTCCAAGGAAGTCCTCGTCCTGCGTGACGAACTGCTTTCCTTGAGGCATTCGCAGAAGCCCATCGTCCTCTCGGAGGCCGACCACGCTCGCATCGCCATCATCGTCAAGCAGGAGGCCGAGCATTTCATGGAACTCAACATCGATCGCAAGATTCGCCTGCACGGCCTCGTCCGTCAGAACGACCTTCCCGACTTCGATGAGTTCGTGAAGTACGAGGCCCACGGCGATGAAGTCCTTACTGTGGACAACATGAAGGAAACCTTCGGTGAAGAAATCCAGAAGGATTATTTCGAGGACATCGTCCGCACCATCGTGAAAAACCTCTGCGATGACGAGTACACAACCGAGGATAAGGTTCGCGAAATCTGCCGAGACATGGGCTGTGACGATACGCTCGATGAAGACCGAGTTCGTCAGATCTGCCAAGACGAGTTCAGCGAGTCCGACATCCCCAACGAGGACCGGGTTCGCGAAATCATCGAGAGCGAACTGGACGAAAAAAACTTTGCCACTACCCATGAGGCCGAGGTCATCAGCGAGGATGCCATCGAGGCCCATGAGGCCGAGCATCATTCCGACGATGCGGACGAGGACGATGCCGCGCCGGTCCAGGAAGAGACCATCGTGCTGTCGGGTAAGATGGTCGAGGTCGATATCTCCAAGGACACGGAAGATGACATCGTGCTGACCAAGGAAGAGCGTGACCTCATCATGGTCATCCGTGCCGTCAAGGCCACCGAGGACGAGAGCGATGCCGACACCATGCAGGAAGCCATCTCCCAGATCGGTGACGATGATGAACGCAAGGACATGCTCACCGCCCTGCTCAAGGCCTCCGCTGAGTACGCCTACGGCATGGGCCTCTGGCATGAGGACATGGCCCACTCTTTCCGCAAGGAAGGCCGTCAGTCCGAGGCCCTCTACGACAGCACCATCGCCCATGGCTACGATGAGGCTGGACAGGCCATCAAATCCGTACACACCCTCTTGGAGCGTGCCGAACAGCATGCCCAGTTCGTCTCCGACCGCATCGAGGACAAATAAAATCTCCCCCAACCACCAACCCAGAAAAACACACAACCATGCCTAACATCACATTCACCTCCGCTTGTTTCGAGGGACCGCAGGAGTCCCTCGCCAAGCTTCGCGCACTCCTCACCGAGAAGGATGACCGGACTGTCAGCGACATCATCATCCCGATCCCTGTCTTCCCCTCCGATGGGAAGTCGTGGTTCACCGATGCTGACGCACAGGCCAAGATTCAAGCCGTCTACAAGGCCAACCAAGCCATCTGCGGATACCAGTCGGACTACGACTTCGTCAACGATGTCTGGGGCTCCAAGTGGGGCATCTGCGACATCAGCATCAACGAGTCTGAGCCCACCTGCCTGTCGGTGTCTTGGCAGTCCGCTTGGTCTCCCGCCTACGGCCTGTTCTACATCATCGCCCGCATGTTCCCCGATGTCCTCTGCATGTTCGACAACGAGGACGAGTGTGCGAATTACAACCCGCACGAAATCGTCCTAAAAAACCCTCAGCCCATCCTTGAGTTCATGCTGAACAGTCGGACGCACCATAAGAATATCCTTGGCGATGATGTCTTCAGCCTGCTGGACACCAAGTCCAGGTCTTGCGCGTTCATGGTTCCCACGATCGAAAAATACGAGGTCACCGATGACAATGAAAACACCACCATCAAACTGCGGTGCGAACTCACGGAAGCCGATTGGGACAACGACCCAGAGAATGCCAGCGAGGCCGGTGAGCCTGAGGTCACGGAGATGGCAATCGCCATCAACTACCTCAAGGCCGAGATGTACATGAACGGATTCAACTCCGCAATGGACATACTCGTCTCCGACCACCAGCGGGCCAACGAGACGAGGTCGTACTTCCCGCAACCTCCGAAAAAAAGCGAATAGGCTTGAGGCCCCCAGCAATGGGGGCTTTTTTGTTTGTGCCATGAAACTACGCAATGAAGACGGAACATGTGGATGCGGAAGCGGTCAGCTGCCGGACAGGGTCTATGACGGCTACGGCATCTTCCTCACCTACACATGCCACAAGTGCCACAAGCAGGAGATGAAAAAATACCGCCATGACATCATGTCCTGCTATGATGCCCATGAGCCCATCGACCCAGAGTCGTACGAGGGCCCTATCTACAACGAGGACAATTAGACCCGACGCGCAGCCAGGTACAGATCCGCAAGGGGAGGTTTCGGCCTCCCCTTTTTGTTTGCATGAATCCCCCCGCAGGCCACGCTCACCGATGCCATGAGCAAACCCAAATCCAAAAAGACAACCAACGACAGCAACATCAAGCAGGCCGAACTGGCCCGTGCATGGACCATTCACTTCGGTCTTCCGTACGGAACCATCAAGGCCCGCCATGAGCTACTCGCGAACAAAACCTTCAAGGCCGATGACACGGACTTCTCCAACGAGAACCGCCTGCCCCACGGCCTGCTGTACCTCAAGGTCCATGATGCCCTCAAGGTCTGCCTGCAGACCGGTCACCCCGACACCAATGGCTCCATGATTGTGGGCTGGTTCTGGGACTCGTTTGAGCATGAGGAAAACGAGCAGGGCGTTCACTCCACCCCAGAGTGGGACGAGATTGAAAACGGCGAGTCCATCTTCGACATCGATGGCGATGAAGGCCATGAGCCCGATGGCATGCCTTTCTGGAACGAGGCCATCCTTGAGCGTTTCCACGACCATAGCCGACAGGGCTATCTCGGCCTCGATGTCCAAGGCCTCCCGCCCGCAATCGACATCATGCAGGAATTCGAGCGTCTCGAAAAAATCGCAAAAAACATGGGTGACCCTTTCCGCTCCGACCCGCATGGCAACGAGGCCGAGCCGTGGGAATTGTACTTCGGCCTCAAACGCCTTAAGCAGCTCGTCCAGGTTGCGCGCAACGCCTAACTTTTCCGACGATCATGATTCACATCAAGAATCTAGACGAGCGACTGGCCCTGCATAAGGCCACGCTCGATGTCCTGCATGAGGTCTGGAATGACTTGGCCCAAAAAGAAAATGCCCTTGAATGGCAAATCATCAACACGCCAGAGGGCATGGAGCCCAACCCCCAGCGTGAAGACATGATTCGGGTCCACGGCCTCGTAAGGGAAGCTCGCCGGCATGTTCGTTCCACGATTGACAGCGTAGTCTATCCTCGCGAATAAAAACCCCGCACCCACAAACATGAGCGACCCAAATAAAATCAGCGATTATCCCGAACAGGTTTCCATCCTCCATGTAGGCCATGCCGTCATGGTGATTGAAGGCCGGTGCGAGGATGCCACGGACGAGGATATTCAAAACGCCTGGAGATACCTGTATCGGAGCGGGGCCTATATGCATCTGCAGGGCAGTCTGCAGTCCGCTATCCTCTGGAAGGCCAAGCAGGATGGCATGGACGATTATGGCCCTGCCGAGCATGACGGCCCTGCCCGCTTGGAGCAGGTCAAGGAATTGCCCAGCGATGACGATTGCTAGGCCTCGGACCTAGAGACCAAACAAGGGGGCTTCGGCCCCCTTTCTTTTTTTGGGGTTTGGGTATACTGGCCTGCATGGACACGAATCCCGACAAGAGTGATGCCCTCTGGGCCATCTACTGGAAAAGCGAACAAGAGGCCGTTGAATATCGGGCCAGCCTGCCCGATAAAAAAAGCGACTGGTCCGAGAGGCAAATACACAGGATGGACAGCCTGCGGGCAAGGGCGGCAACCCACCTCTCGGCCTTTTGCCGTTACAAGCCACCGCATGAGCGCCGGCCTGGCATAGACTCCTGAGCCACCTAGCACGATCGTTAGAATCGACTTGCATCTCCCCCCGCAGGCCTCCACAAAGCCCATGCCATGAATAACCCTAAA
>Ga0222712_10003430_pt1 | contig 17271 bp, 14 predicted proteins | sample C33_657DmetaG_FD_165043 | JGI IMG/M metagenome (GOLD analysis project Ga0222712, IMG submission 165043) | Estuarine water microbial communities from San Francisco Bay, California, United States - C33_657D | ecosystem: Environmental > Aquatic > Marine > Unclassified | place: USA: California...
GCTGGCCATTTGCCGCGTTATTTCAGGCGATCGCCGGATGAAATCGCGCGACCTCTTCGCGAGTGCGAGCCGATGGACGACGTTTGGCGACTGGCTGCGCGGCGTGGAAAAACTCTACGCCAAAGCTGGCGCCACCCTCGGTCAAGTGGCTGCGAGCGCCCACGACGAAGCGCTTTATCTGCTCCTGCGCACGCTCGACCTCCCGCTCGATAGCGATACGCGCGTACTGGCCAAGAAACTCACGGCCGCCGAACGCGCGAAAATCGAAGCCGTGTTTCGCCGCCGGTTGGTCGATCATGTTCCTGCCGGTTATCTCACGCGCGAAGCGTGGTTGGGCGAACATCAGTTTTACGTGGATGAACGTGTGATCATCCCGCGCTCCTATTTTTTGGAAATTATCCCGGAGCAGCTCGACGGCTGGCTACCCGATCCTAAAAAAGTCACCCACGTCGTCGACGTATGCACCGGCTCAGGCTGTCTTGCGATTTTGCTGGCGAAACATTTTCCGAAGGCGGCGGTGGACGCCGTGGATCTCTCGCCCGATGCGCTTGCGGTGGCGGCGATCAACGTGAAAGCGCACCGGCTCACGAAGCGCGTGACGCTCCACCGCAGCGACGTTTTCGACGCCGTGCCGGCGGTGAAGTACGACGTGATTTTGAGCAACCCGCCCTATGAACCGAGCGCGCATTGCGATGCCTTGCCGGCGGAGTTTAAGCAGGAGCCGCGGCTGGCGCTCGACGGCGGCCGCGACGGACTCGATATCATTCGCAAGCTCTTGCGCCAGGCGCGCACCCGGCTGCAACCCCACGGGATCGTGTTGATCGAAGTCGGCGGCTTAATGGCGGCGATGGATCGCGAGTTTGCGCCGCTCGAACCGCATTGGTTGCACACCGGCGATGGCAGCGACTGCGTCTGCGTGATCCACGCGGCGCGCTTGAAAACGTGGCGCGGTTGAGCGCGACGCCGCTTCGTAATCGGCGATTGTGTGGAATCAGCCCGCGGGTTGGCATGACGGGCGCTTTTCGGATTCATATCTAAAACTTAATGGATGCTCATTTAATGGAATTTCTCGGGATGCTCGTGCGATGGCTGCACGTGATCGCGGGCGTGGCGTGGATTGGTTCGTCGTTTTATTTTATCTGGCTGGATAACAGTTTGGAGGCGCCAGCACCTGGCTCAGAGAACGCGCAAAAAGGTGTCTCCGGTGAGTTGTGGGCGGTGCACGGTGGTGGTTTCTACAACCCGCAGAAATATGCGGTCGCACCAGCTGCGCTGCCGGAAAAATTACATTGGTTCAAATGGGAGGCTTACACGACGTGGCTCTCGGGCACGGCGTTACTGGTGCTCGTGTATTGGCTGCACGCGCAAACGATGATGGTCGATGCGACGCGGGCGGATCTCACGGGCTGGCAGGCTGTCGGTATCGGTGCGGCGAGCATGGTGGTTTCCTGGTTTGTGTACGATGCGCTGTGTCGTTCGCCGCTCGGCAAGCGCGACGGCGCGCTCGGTGCGGTGGTGTTTTTGTTGCTCGGCGGGTTGACGTGGACGCTGTGTCACTGGCTCGGCGGACGCGCGGCCTATATCCACGTCGGCACATCGATCGGCACGATCATGGCGGCGAACGTGTTCTTCATCATCATTCCTGGGCAAAAGAAAATGGTGGAAGCGATGCGCGTCGGGCAGTTGCCCGATCCGATCTATGGCAAGCGCGGCAAGCAGCGCAGCGTGCACAACAATTACTTCACGTTGCCGGTCATTTTTATCATGATCAGTAACCACTACGCGGCGACGTACGGGCACGCGCAGAATTGGGCCGTGCTCATTTTGATCTCGGCGGGGGCGGTTTCGATCCGGCACTTTTTTAACCGCAAACACAAAGGCGTCTACGCCTGGCAATTTCTCGGCGCGGGCGCCGTGATGTTGGGTTTTACCGCGTGGTGGACGGGGCCGTACGGGCCGCCTCCGCCGATGTCGGCGACTCCCGTGAGTTTCGGGCAGGTGCAGCAGATCGTGTCGCAACGTTGCACTACGTGCCACATGCCGACCCCTACGTTTCCCGGCATCACGCAGGCGCCCGCGGGCGTGATGTTAAATTCCTCGGCGAGCATCGCGCAGGATGCTGGCCGCATTTACCAACAAGTCGCTGTGACGCGCATCATGCCCCTCGGCAACGTCACGCAGATCACCGAGGAAGAACGCGCGATGATCGCGCGCTGGTTCCACGACGGCGCGCCGACGAACTAAGCGCGCGACCTTGGTTTTATTTCTTAGCTTCGACCTTGCGGGTCGGTTGGCCCGCGTCGGCCCAAGCTTTGAAGCCGCCGGCGTTGGCGACTTTCACACCCTGGGCGGCGAGGGCTTTGCCGACGATGCCGGCGCGCGTGCCGGACCGGCAGTAGAGGATAATTTCTTTGCCGGCGTTTTTCTCGAGGAAAGGCTTCCAGTCTTTTTGCGCGCCATCGAAATCGCTCTTGGCGAGTAACGTGGCCGCGGCGACGACACCCGTGTCGGCCCATTCGGCGGGCTCACGGATATCGACGAGAACAGCTTTGCCCTCGGCGATGAGTTGCGCGGCGGCGGCGGGTTCGAGCTTGGGAACTTCGGCGGCAAATACGAAACCGGCGGTGGCGATCAGAGCGGTGAGGAGGCGGGGAAATTTCATGCTAAAAAAATGTGCGGTGAAGTTGCGGAGTTAAACGTGGATCTGGCTTGCAGATAAATTAAACGGCCGGTTTTTGCTGATTGGCCATGAAATAAAGGACGGGCACGGCCATGCGGCTGATGAGGAGCGAGGCGATCTCGCCGGCCATAAGACTGATGGCGAGGCCTTGGAAAATCGGGTCGGCGAGGATGACGCTCGCGCCGATCACTACGGCGAGCGCGGTGAGCAACATCGGACGGAAACGCACTGCGCCAGCTTCGACCACGGCGTCGCGCAACGATAGTCCGTGCGCTCGTCGGAGTTCGATGAAATCGACGAGGATGATCGAATTGCGCACGACGATGCCAGCGCCGGCCATGAAGCCGATCATCGAGGTTGCCGTGAAAAACGCGCCCATCGCCCAGTGCGCGGGCAAGATGCCGATGAGGGAAAACGGAATCGCCGCCATCACGACGAGCGGCGTCACGTAGCTCTTGAACCATCCGACCATCAACAGCGCGATCAGCACAAGCACAGCGGCGAACGCGAGGCCGAGGTCACGAAAAACTTCGAGTGTGATATGCCATTCGCCGTCCCATTTGAGCGCGGGCGCGAGATCGTTGAAAGGCTGGTTGAGGTGGTAGATCGGCAGCTCGGCGTCCACGGCGCCAAAGGTGCGGGCGTCCAGTTTTTGGATTTCGCGGTGCATGTTAAAGAGCGCATAGGCGGGACTCTCAACCACGCCGGCGACATCGGCGGTGACGTAGGTGACGGGTTTCAGATTTTTGCGGTAGAGGTTGCGCTCGCCGGTGGTGCGCTCGATGTGAACGAGTTCGGAGAGCGGAATCAGTGGGGCGGCGGGATTAAGATCTGCGCGCACATTGAGCGCTAGAACGGCGGCCGGATGCGCGCGATCGCGGGCTGAGACTTCGACGATGATAGGCAGATCTTCGCGTTCGGCCGGAAGATGGAGAAGATCGACCGTGGCGCCCTGGGTCGCGAGCGCGAGAGTCTGGTTAATGGTGGCTACGCTCACGCCGTGAAGGGCGGCTTTTTCGCGGTCGATGAGGTAGCGAATTTTGGGTTGGTCGGCTTCGACAAACCAATCGACGTCTACGGCGCCGGGTGCGCGTTCGATGATGGCGCGCACGGCTGTAGCGAGGGCGAGGCGTTGGGGTTCGGAGGGGCCGTAGATTTCAGCGACGATTGATTGCAGAACGGGAGGGCCGGGAGGAACTTCCGCCACCGCTACGGCAGCGCCGTATTTTTTGGCGATAGCGGCGACGCGCGGGCGAATCCGCTTGGCGATGGCGTGGCTTTGGTCGGAGCGGTCAGCTTTGCCGACGAGGTTCACTTGGATGTCGGCGACGTTGGGACCGCGTCGCAGGAAGGAGTGGCGCACGAGGCCGTTAAAATTAAACGGCGCAGCTGTGCCGGCGTAGATTTGGTAATCGCGGATTTCGGGCTCGGAACGAAGGGCGGCGGCCATCTCGGTGGCGATGCGGGTGGTTTGTTCCAATGTCGTGCCTTCGGGCGTTTTTAGAACGATTTGAAACTCCGATTTGTTGTCGAAGGGGAGCATCTTAATGGTGACGGCGCCGAAGAGCACGAAGGCGACCGAAACGACCAGCAATCCCACGATGCCCGCAAGGAACGTCCAGCGCCAGCGCGCGCGGTCGAGCAGGGGCTCCATGATGCGGTGATAGAGCCGCGTGAACCAATCGGACGGCGCGTGGTCATGATCATCGGCGGCGCCCGCGAGCGAGGCGGCGCGGCGACGCAGGACGCGGATGGCGGCCCACGGCGTGACAGTGAAAGCGATCAGGATGGAAAACAGCATCGCCGCGGTGGACCCGATGGGGATTGGACGCATGTAGGGGCCCATCAGTCCGCCGACAAAGGCCATCGGCAGAATGGCGGCAATCACGGCCCAGGTGGCGAGGATCGTGGGGTTGCCTACTTCGTCGACGGCGGCGAGGGCAATGTCTCCGAGTGATTTTTTATCGGCGCCCGGTAAGCGCATGTGACGGACGATATTTTCAACTACGACAATCGCGTCGTCCACCAGGATGCCGATGGAGAAAATCAGCGCGAAGAGGGTGATCCGGTTGAGCGTGTATCCGTAAAGGTAAAACACGAGTAACGTCAGGGCGAGCGTGGCAGGGATCGCGAGGAGCACGACGAGCGATTCGCGCCAGCCGAGAAAAATAAGAATCAGAATCGCGACGCCGAAAACGGCGATGCCCATGTGGAGGAGTAGTTCGTTGCTTTTCTCGGCGGCGGTGTGGCCGTAATCGCGCGTGATGGTGACCGTGACATCGGCGGGCAGAAGCGTGCCCCGGAGCGTGTCGACTTTGGCGAGCGCGGCGCGGACGACGTCGATGGCGTTGGCGCCCGGGCGCTTGGCGAGGCTCAACGTGACGGCCGCCTCAAGATCCGTGACGGCGGATCCATGGAGCACGACATCGGCAGCTTCCTCGGCGGAATCGCTGATGGTGGCGACGTCTCGCAGATAAATGGGCACGGTGGCTTGGGTGCCGATGACGACCGAGCCGACGTCGGCGGCGTCGCGCAAAAACGCGCCGGTTTCGAGCAGGAACTCGGTGTTGTTGAAAGGGCGCGAACCGGATTGGAGTTGGCGATTGGCCGCTTGGAGTGCGGGCGTGACTTGAGCGACGGTGAGGCCGCGCGCGGCGAGGGCGGTGGGATCGAGTTGCACGCGGACCGCGCGGCGGACACCGCCGATGAGCGTCGTCTCGGCGACTTGCGGTATGGTTTTGATCGCGTCGTCGACGTGTTGGGCGAGACGGCGGAGCGCGAGGTGGTCGTGTGCAGCGCTGGAAAAAGTGAGGGCGAGAACGGGGACATCGTCGATAGTGCGCGGCTTCACGAGCGGCGCGGCGGCGCCGAGGGGAAGACGGTCGAGTTGGGCGTGGAGTCGCTGATTGAGTCGAACGAGTGCGGGCTCGATTTCGGTTCCGACCTTGTAGCGCACGATGATGACGCTACGGCCGGGGCTCGATGTGGAATAGAGGTATTCGACGCCGGGAATTTCCCAAAGCAGTTTTTCGAGTGGACGCGTGAGGCGATTTTCAATCTCGGCGGGAGTCGCGCCGGGAAGCGCGCTGAACACGTCGATCATCGGCACGTTGATCTGCGGCTCCTCCTCGCGCGGGAGCATCAAAATCGAGAAGACACCGAGTAGAATCGACGCTAGTACGATGATGGGCGTGAGCTTCGAAGTGGCGAAGATGGCGGCGAGTTTGCCCGCGAAGCCGTAGGGCTGACCCGAGGTTGGCGTTGTATGAGGCGCAGAGGTGTTCACGGCGAAACGATCACAGATTGGCCGTCCCGGAGGGTGGCAGCAGGATTGAGGATGACGATTTCACCGGCGGTGAGACCGGCGAGAATACGCGACAACGCAGTGGAATATGTGGCCGTTTTTACTAGGCGGAGTTGCGCGCGGCCTTCCGACGTAACGACGAAAACGCGCTCCATTTGACCGAAATGCTGAACGGCGCTGGTTGGAATCAAGAGAGTCGGGGCCGTGCCGATGGGCCAGAGAACGCGTACAAATTGCCCCGAGCGGACCGCGGAGTTTTGGTGGAGTTCGAGTTTGGCCAAACGGGTTTGCGTGAGGGGATCGGCGGCGGAGGAAAACTCCACAAGCTCGGCATTCAACGGGTCGCTGGCCGGATCGAGTTGAACAGGCAGGACGGACCCAGCCGCGGGCACGGCGAGGGTGGCGGGAACTTGGACTTCGGCGCGGAGCCGATCGCGGGCTTCGATCGCGATTAGCGTGGTGCCGGAATCGGCGAAATCACCGGAGTTGACGAATTTTTTGGTGATCGTGCCGCTGAACGGCGCGACGACTCGCGTGTAACTGAGCAACGCCTCGGCTTCATTTACGGCGGCGGCTGCAATGCGGCGGTGATCTTCGGCGGCGAGAGCGTTATCCGCGGCAGTGGCGTTTTGACGGACGAGAGCTGCCTCGCGGATCGCCTCGCGTTCAGCTTGGGCGAGCGCGGCGCGCGCTTGAGCGAGACGCGCAGGAAGTTCGGCGGCGTTGAGCGAGAGCAGGAGTTCGCCGGCTTTGACGGATTGACCGACGGCGAAATCCGCGCCGTTAACGCTGCCCATGACGCGGGCGGCGAGGGTGGCGCTCTCGAGCGGGTGAACGGTAGCGGGGAGCGCTTGCGTAAGCGGGAGGTTGACGATCTCGAGGCGAGTCGTGCGTACCTGTATCGGAGTCTGGGTGGATGCTGGCGCAGGAGCATTAGGTCGGCTGCAGCCGACAACCACGAACGCGAGGCTGGTGACAAGAAGCGGAAGCAGGCGCATGACGGGACGTTTTTATGAGTTGCGACGAACGCCGCCGAAGTGGATGCGGCCGTCAGGAGTGATCCAGCCGAGTTTGCCGAGGACAAATGTCGGCGGGCAGAACCCAGTGATGGCAGATTGAATGAGGTTGAGCCCGATGAAGCAGGTGAACCACAGCCAGCGGACGTCGACGAACTGGGTAAGCGCGACGCTGAGTAAAATCATGACGCCAGCGAGGATGCGGATAAACGATTCAGTTTTCATGGTAAGTTTAAATTAGGTGAAACGTGGGCTTTTGTTTTAATATATGATTATATGTGCATATACTTGAAATTATGTCAAGGACGTGCTCCATTTTCGGCATGGCAAAGAAACCACGGGTAATGACGGATGCGGCGTTGGGGCTGGTCGCGCGGCGTTTTGCGGCGCTGGCGGAACCGATGCGGTTGCGGCTCTTGCACGCGTTGTTCGACGGTGAAAAGAGCGTTGGCCAGCTCGTGGATCTGAGTGGGGGCACGCAGGCCAATGTCTCGCGTCATCTGCAGACTTTGATGGATGCAGGGGTGCTCACGCGGCGGAAAGTGGGCTTGCAGGTTTTTTATGGAATCGGGGACAAGTCCATTTTCACGCTGTGCGAATTGGTGTGCGGCAGCCTCGAGCAAAAGCACTCGCAACACGCGAAATCATTGGCGCGTTAAATCGGGTTTAAGTTACAATCGCGCCTGGGTTTAAGGTTAATCTCGTGACTCGGCGGCTAGTTTATGGGATGGGAACGGTAGCTTTTAGCTCGGCAAGAGCGTGAATCAGTTAAATCTCTTGCTGTGCCCTTGGATAACCAACGGGTCGCCCTAAACTAGGTCTGAGTTAGTATCCCCGAAATCTTTGCCCCCGTTTCTCCCCCCACTATGAAGAACGCACCCCTCACGCGTCGCACGGTCCTCAAGCGCGGTCTGGCCGGTATTATTGCCTACGCCGCAGCGCCGAATTTTTTCCCCGCCTCCTTGTTCGGGCAAGGCGCCCCGAGTAATCGGATCACGCTCGGCCTCGTGGGCAACGGCCTCATCTGCAATGCCCATATTGGGGCGATCCTCGGCCGTTCCGCGGATTGCCAGATCGTCGCCACGTGCGACGTCATGCGCAGCAAGGCCGAAAAAGTGCGCGCGCGGGTCGGCGCCGCCTACGGGAAACTCAGAGATAGCGGCACGCCGACCAGCGGTCCCGATATTTATGCGACTCATGAAGAGTTGCTCGCGCGTACGGATATCGACGCTGTGTTTGTCTGCACGCCCGATCACTGGCACGCCGCCGTAGCCAATGCCGCCATGAAAGCTGGCAAAGACGTTTACTGCGAAAAACCGCAGACGCTCACCGTCCGCGAAGGCCGTGTGCTCGTCGAGACGGCGCGCCACCACGGCCGGGTTTTCCAGACCGGGACACAACAACGCTCGAATAAATCCTTCCGCAAGGCCGCCGAGATCGTGCGCAATGGCTGGATCGGCGACATCAAATTGATCCGCACCCGCCTCGGTGAATTTGCCCCCGCGCCGCAATTGCCTGAAGAGCCTGTGCCGGCCGATTTTAACTACGACCGCTGGCTCGGGCCCACACCGTGGCGCCCTTACAACGCGCTGCGCGTTAAAGGCGATTACGGCGGCGGCTGGCGCTGCTTCCTCGACTACGGCGGGCGCAAAAACGGCGACTGGGGTGCTCACCATTTCGATATCATCCAAAATGCGCTCGGCATGGATCACTCCGGCCCCGTCGAATTTATTCCCATCAGTCACGAAGGCTGTAAATTCCAGACGCACGTCTACGCCAACGGCATCCGCGTCGAGCGCTTCGATGACGATAGCCTCAAAGGCATGATCGAATTTCAAGGCACCCAAGGGACTATCTGGGTATCGCGCAACGACCTCTTCGCTTCCGACCCCGCCGCGTTAGTGAATCGTCCCCTGCGCGCCGAAGATATCCATCTTTACGCCAGCGACGATCATCACGCCGATTTTTTCAACTGCATCCGCACCCGCCAGCGTCCCATCTCCGACGTCGAAGCCGGCCACCGCAGCGCCACCGTCTGCCACCTCAACGTCATCGCGGCGCAAGTTCGCCGCGCCATCCGCTGGGATCCTGTTAAAGAAGAAATCATCGGCGATCCCGTGGCCTCGCGCCTCCTCGATCGTCCCCGTCGCGCCGGCTACGCCCTTTAACCCTCAAAAATTGCCGCCATGTTGCGCCCTACTTTTTTCACCGCCGGTTTCGTTTTCACGCTGCTGGCTCATTCGTCCGTCGCCGCTGAGCCTACGCTTTCCCAGCTCGATTACTCCGGCAGCCCGCAGGCTGTCGAAGCGCTCGATCGCGAACTCTACGCCGCCGGCACCGACCCCGTGAAGCTCGCGGTGATCGAGCAACGTCTCCTCGTCGGTCTGCGGGCCCGCGATACGACCTACGCCGCGCGCCAAGTCCTCTGCCAACGCCTCGGCTGGGTACTCGGCCTTGCGCCGGAAAAACTCACGGCGGCGGGCCTCAAACCGCTCCCGGCGATGCTCGCCGACGAACGCGACTCCGACCTCGCCCGACTCGCGCTCGAACCCGCTCCCGGTGCGGTGATCGACTCGCTTTTTCTCACGGCCCTCAATCAGACCACGGCGCGCACGCGAATCGCACTGATGGATTCCATTGCCCGCCGGCAAATCGTCGCCGCGGTACCGACGCTCGCCACATTACTCAGCAACAACGATCCGGCGACCGCGGCAGCAGCGGCGCGCGCCCTGGGGCTCATCACCGATCATAGCGCCGCGGTCGTCTTGCTGGCTGTGCCCGAGCCCAGTCCTGCCGCGGTCGCGGCAGCCAAACTCGCCCTCGCGCCGCGGCTCGCCGCTGGTAGCGCGTTGGCGGTGTTGGCAGATCTACGTGCGCGCGCTGCGGATCCCGTGCATCGCATCGCGGCGCTCCGGATCCTGCTTCAACTCGATCCTTCAATCGCCACCACGTTGGACGTGCTCGACGGCAACGACACGGCCGCGAAACACGTCGTCCTCGAATCCATCTACGCCTCGCGCGCTCCCCAAATCATTCCGGCGCTCGCGGCTAAACTTTCCACTTGGGATGCGTTGACGCAGACTGCGGTGATCGCGGCCATGGCGCGTCGCGGCGACGCAGCGGCCATCTCTGCACTGCTGAAAGCAACCGCACATGAAGACGCCAAAGTGCGCACGGCGGCGCTCGAGGCTTTGGGGTTTTTACCCGGCACGATCGAGACCATGACCGCCCTCACCAAGGTCGCCGCGGGTACTGCGACTGCTGAAAACAAAATCGCCAAGGCCAGCCTCGCGCGTCTCAACGGCCCCGCGTTGAACGCCGCCATCCTCACCGGCGCCGAGCGCGGGGAAATCGCTTGGCGCGTCGTCTTGATCGAGCAAATCGCGCTACGCGGTCTTAGCGAAGGCTTGCCGCTACTGGTTAAACTTCGGGCCGATCCTGATTCGGCCATACGTGCAGCCGCCGTCTCCGCGCTCGGAGAACTCGCTCCGCCTGCGGATAATAAAATTGTCCTCGATTGGGCCATCGCCGCGACGGATGCGAATGAGCAAGCCCGCGCCTTGCGTGCGCTCGTCAGCATCACGTTGCGTAATCCTGACGTCGCCGGCCGCGGCGCCCCCCTTTATGCTGCGCTAGAATCCGCGCCGGCGGAACTCGCGCTCCGTTTGCTCCCTGCGCTCGGTCGCATTGGTGGCGCGCCAAGCGCGGCGTGTGCGGCCAAACTGGCGTTAAACGTCGATTTTAAATTAGCTGAAGCTGCCCTGGCGGCACTCGTGCGTTGGCCCGATGACACTGCGGTTGCGGCGCTCGTGAGTGTCGCCGAGCGCACGACGCTGCCGGCCCTGCGCGCAAGCGCGGTCTCGGGCGTGATCGCTGCTTTCGAGCGCAATCGTGCGTTCTGGAACGCTGACGCCACCGCGCTCGTTGCGCGCCTGCTGGTAGTCAGCGCAGCCGCGGAATCGCGGTTGGCGTTGATTACATTATTAAAGCGCGCGGTGGATGCGCCGGCCTTGGCGTTGGCGGAGAAATCACAAAGCGATCCCGTTATAGGTGCTGCTGCCGGCGAAACGGCCGCGGTGATCCGCGCCAATCAGGCGGGCCCAGCGAAGTTGCGCGCCTCGACGATGGCGGGCGTAAAAAATCTCACGGATGGCAACACAGGTAATCGCTGGAGCGTCCCAGCTGAGGGCGATGAATGGGTGGAAGTCGATTTCATCCTTTCGCGGCCATTGCGTCGGATCACGCTTGATCAGACCGGACGAGGCGCGGAGTTTCCCGAGAGCTATGAGCTTTACGTGACGGATGATGTCGCGGTGCTCGGTAAGGTCGTTGCGACGGGTGTTGGCCAAACCAACAAGACCGTGATCGATCTGCCTGTAGGCACGCGCGGTCGTTACGTGATCATCAAAAACGTCGCCGCGCGCAAAGACACGCCTTGGTCGATCTGTGAAATTTTTGTGGACTGAGTCGACGCAGTTGCGGGCTCAATCCTGTAGCGCATCGACGAGCGTTCCAGTCGTTTGGCGTAGGCGTTGGCTCAGTTGACGAGCAATCATGAGCACCAATTTGAGGGCGAGGCGCGGGACCTCGTTACTCATTCGCTCAAATTGAAATTTGCTGATGATCAACATGACAGCGGCGCGATTAACCTGCAGCGTGGCGGAGCGCGGTTCGCCGTCGATGAGCGACATCTCGCCAAAGGTTTTGCCCGCGCGAATCTGGGCGATGGTTCGATGAATGCCGGATTGATCGCGCTTAAGCACGTCGAGCTGGCCCTCGATGACGATGCCCATGAAAGCCTCACGAGAATCTTCGCTGACGAGAGTGGTCGCCACGGCAGCTTGGTAGGCTTCGGTGTAGGTGCTAAGGGTCTCGAGTTCACCCCAAGTGAATTCCTGATGCCACGAAGTGCCATCGAGTAGTTTCATGCGCTCGACCTTGCTCAGCTCGATGCACGTCAGGTGAGGAAAGGATACGGCGCTCATTTTCCCAGGCTAAGACTTAAGGGTATGCGTGGTCAAATTACAGATCGAGATTGGGTCTGGATGGATTTTAACGAGCGTCGTTGGCTCGTGGCACGGAGGTTCGATGAACGCAGAGCAGCGGTTCTTGAAGGCGCATTTGTCGGTAACGGACTTTTCGACGCGATGGTGTGCACGCACGACCACCAACCTAACCCCTGCGCTTTGAGATTAGCCTCAGCGCCGCCCACGATCAAAGAAAGGCACCGACGGCACGCGGCTAGGGCACGCAAAAAATTCGACTACCTGCCGGGCAACTTTTGGGCACTCCGCTCGCTACGATCACGCAAACCGTACGGCGCACAGATCTCTGGAACACCGAATTTACCGGAACGTTGCCGTTTCGCGCTCCGAGGTGGCGCGAAACGCAGCGATGCCTTACTCCGAATCCGATCGAGGGATCTCGGCGTTGGCCATCGCCGGGCCGGTTTTGAGCCAGCAGATATGCGTGGCGCAGGCGGCGAGGGCGAAGAAGACCAACAGGTGACCTGTGAGCAGGCGAACTTGGATGGCTTGCGCGTGGCGAAACGCCTCAGGCGTGAGCTCGCGGATGATTTTTTCGGGCGTCTTGAGGACGAGTTTGTTTTCAGCGAGGCGGACGGGTTCGCCGCCTTCGTTGAGCCGCAGGCAGAGGAAAAAATTAATAAAAACGTAGGCGAGCAGCAGCGCAGCGCCGAGTTTTAGAGCGTTGGGAATGGGGCCGAAAATCTCAGAGAAAATATTTTTGCGCGGGATGCGGCGCAGTTGCCAGAGCACGAGCGGCCAGACAAGAAACAGCAACGGCACGAAAATCAGGATCGGATAAAACGCGATGTCGACGAAGGTGAGGACGTGTGCGGCGGTGCAGGCGGCGGTGCCAAAGAGCGACGTCAGAAACAAGAGGCGCAGACTGGTGGACATCGGCGAACGTTCAGCGTGTGAGATCGTAGAGCGCGTAGCCGGCGAGTAAATTGGGCAGCGCAGGGCACGGCGTTTTCCAGTCGCCCAACAAGTGGGCGCGGCGCGTGATGCGGATGCCCTCGGCGGCGCAAAAATCTTCAAAGTCTGCGACGGAGACGGGATTGGCGGGGCGGCTTTCGGCCCAAGCGGTGGTGTAAACGGCGTTGCGGGCTTTGCGACCGCGCACGAGCAGATCGAGACGGTTTTTCCAGAAGCCGTGGTTGACGAAACCGACGGTGACCGAGCGGGCGACGCGTAGGGCTTCGGCGATGACCGTGGCGGGGGCGTGGAGTTCTTGCACCGTGCGGGAGCAGATGACGCGGTCGAAGTGTCGCGCGGGAAAGGATGCCATGCAGGCGATCATGTCGCCTTGATAAGCGGGGACGCCGCGGTGGACGCAGGCCGTGATTTTCGCGAAATCGAGGTCCACGCCGAGGGCGGAAACATGTTTCGTCTGGACGAGGTAATCGAGGAGTTCGCCGCGGCCGCAGCCGAGATCGAGGACGCGCGTGTGCGGCTCGACCCAGTCTCCGATGATCTGCATGTCCACGGTGCGTTTTTCGACGGGCTGGTTCATGGCTAGATCGCGAAGTCGAGGGTTGGGGCTGGCGCGCGCTCGAGGAAACCGCGGATGAGCGCGTAGAGTTCTTCGCTCTCGAGCAAAAAAGAATCGTGGCCGAGATCGGTGGCGAGTTCGGCGTAGCTGGCGCGTTTGCCGGCGCGCAGGAGGGCTTGGGCGATCTGGCGGTTTTGCTCGGGCGGGAAGAGCCAGTCGCTGGTGAAGCCGACGACGAGCGATTCCGCGAGGACGGGAGCGAAGGCGTTTTCGAGCGAGCCGTACGCGTGATCGAGATCGAATTGGTCGAGCGCGCGCGTGATGTAGAGGTACGAGTTGGCGTCGAAACGATTAATGAACGTCTGGCCTTGATGGCGCAGGTAGCTCTCGACTTCGAACTGGAGGTTGAAGTCGGCGGTGGCGGGTTGTTGCGCGAGTTCGGCGCGGAGTTGCGGGCTTTGCTCGCGAGACTGAATCGTGCGCCGGCCGAATTTGCGGTCCATCGAGGCGTCGGAGAGGTAGGTGATGTGCGCCATCATGCGGGCGATGGCGAGGCCGACGCGGGGGCCGCCGTCGCGCGCGTAATCGCCGTTGAGCCACGCGGGGTCTTGCATGATCGCTTGGCGACCGACCTCGTTGAAGGCGATGGCTTGAGCGCCCTCGCGCGCGGTGGTGGCCATGGCGAGGAGGCGACGGGTGAAGCGGGGAAACTCAATCGCAAAGAGCATCGCCGTCATGCCGCCCATCGAACCGCCGATGACGGTGTGAAGTTCGGCGACGCCGAGATGGTCGAGGAGAAGTTTCTGCGCGCGCACCATGTCGAGGATGGTGAGCGCGGGGAAACGTAGGCCGTAGGCTTCGCCGGTGGCGGGGTTGAGCGAGGACGGACCGGTGGAGCCGGAGCAACCGCCGGGGACGTTGGCGCAGATGACGAAGAAGCGGCGCGTATCGACGGCTTTGCCGGGGCCGATGAGGTTGTTCCACCAGCCGGGTTTTTTGTCGGCGGGCGTGTGCCAGCCCGCGGCGTGATGATTGCCGCTGAGGGCGTGGCAGATGAGGATGGCGTTGTCGCGGGTGGCGTTGAGCGTGCCGTAGGTTTCGTAGCGGAGGGTGAGACCGATGAGTTCTTGGCCGTTCTTAAACGTGAAGGCGCGCGGGCACACGAAATCTTGGGGCGCGACGAGTCCGACGTCGTCGGCCGCGAGGTAGGGCGGCGTGGACGCGGGGGCGGCGGGGGCCTGGGTTTCGTCGGTCATGCGTGGGGGAAGCTGAGGCGCAACGGCGGGGCGAGGCAAGGGCGCGGAGGTGATATGACGCGAAGAGCGCGGGCGGCGAATCAGGGGGCGTCTTCGTTGGAGAAGACGTGTTGGACGTCGTCGAGGGCCTCCAGGGATTCGTGGAGCTCGGCGAGATCGGTGGCGAGGTGGCCGGTGGGGGCGGCCACCGTGGTGGTGGGGATGTAGGCGAGCTCGGCGCTGGCGGGTTTGATTTTCCGATCGTCGAGGGCGTGCGCGATGCGGTCGAAGGCGTGCAGGGCGCAACGCAGTTCGTAGCCCTCGGCGGTGGTGATGATGTCGTCGGCGCCGGCTTCGAGGGCGAGTTCGGTGAGGGCGTCTTCGGTGACGGCTTCGCGGGCGATGAGAAATTGGCCGGCGTGGAGGAATTGAAACATCACGGCGCCGGAGGCCGCGAGGTTGCCGCCGTGGCGGGAGAAAATCGCGCGGAGGTCTTTGGCGGCGCGGGTTTTGTTGTCGGTGGTGACTTGGACGACGAAGGCGACGCCGCCCGGGCCGTAGGCCTCGTAAGTCATTTGTTCGTAGACGATGCCGGGGAGTTCGCCGGTGCCTTTCTTGATGGCGCGGTCGAGGTTTTCGGCGGGCATGTTGGCCTCGCGGGCCTTGAGGAGGAGCGTGCGGAGGCGGGCGTTGCCGTCGGGATCACCGCCGCCGGTTTTGGCGGCGAGGGTGATCTCGCGAGAGAGGCTGGAAAAAACTTTGCTGCGGCGGCCGTCGGTGACGGCTTTCAGGCGCTTAACTTTGGACCACTTGTTATGGCCGGCCATGGGAGCTTATTTTTTCTTGGGCGTGACGTTTTTCACGGGCTTGCCGCCGCCGGAAGCGACGGCTGGGGTCGCGGGCGTTTCATCTTCGTCCTTCATGCGATTGATGAGGAGCTGCTGCGCGATGGTGAACAGACCGTTGGTCGTCGAGTAGAGGGAAAGGGCGGCGGGGAGGCTGTAGCAGAAGAAGGTGAAGATAATCGGCATGAACTTCATCATCGTGGCCTGCGTCGCGTCCATGGTGGGCGAAGTGGGCGTGAGCTTCATCTGGTAGATCATGGTGACGCCGAGGAGCAACGGGAGGATGTTGAGCGGAATCGGGCCGAGGTGGAAGAGGGTGTCAGGCGCGGCGAGATCGTGCGCCCAAAGGAAGGGGGCGTAGCGGAGTTCGGCGGTGCTGGAGAGCATGGAGAAGAAACCCATGAAGAATGGGATCGTGAGGAGCTGGGGGAGACAGCCGCTGATGGGGTTCACCTTGCGATCTTTGAAGAGCTGCATGGTGGCTTGCTGCTGCTTCTGGGGGTTGTCTTTGAATTTTTCTTTGATGGCGGCGAGCTCGGGTTGGAGCTTGGCCATGCGCTTCATGGATTTGGTCGAGGCGAGGGTGAGGGGGATGAACGCGACTTTGAGCGCGAGCGTCGTGAGCATGATAGCGATGCCCCAGTTGCCGGCCCAGCTGTGCATCCACGTCATGAGTGTGATGAGGAGTTTGGAGGCCCAGCCGAAAAAGCCGTAGTCCATGACCTTGTCTTGGTCGGCTTTGAAAACGTCGCCGTTGGCGAGGCGTTTGTATTCTTTAGGACCGACGTAGAAGTTAGACCCGAGTTTCGCGCTGGCGCCGGCGGCGAGGGCGGGGAGTTCGAATTGGGCGGCGCCGGCGATACCGTAGGCGTTGTGATCGGTATCGGGCAGGGCGGAGAGGAGCTTGACGCGACGGGTGACGAGGCTGGTGGCGGGGGCGTCGGGCGTGAGTATGCTGGTGAAAAATTGGTTCTTCACGGAGGCCCAGAGAATGGGGCCGGGGCTAGTCACACTCGAAAGTGGTTGGCTGGAGCCGATGCCGAAAAAGGCGAGGAAACCGCCGCCCTCGAGGTCGGAGCGCGGGATGAGTTTGTCGGTCTCGGTGGTGCGGTAACCGGTCTTGAGTTGGATGCCGTAGTCGAGGGCGTTGACCGGGGCGGCGGTGCCCAGGGCGAGGGCGACGCGGAGCGGGACAGCGGTTTTGTCGGTGAGATTGCGGAAGGTCGTCTCGTGGCGGAGTTGGTAAGGATCGGTGCCGGCTTTCGGGTCAACGGAAAGAGCGAGCACGTAGCGGCGGGTGACTTCGAGGCGGCCGTCGAGGATGGCGCGGAAGACGATCTCGGAGGTGGTGGAGCTGACGACATCGTAGCGGGTGCCGCGGTCGAGGCCGGGGAACTCGGTGAGCGCGAGCATGGGGTCGGCGTGGAGTTCGTTGAAGACGAACGGATCGGGCCGGTCTTGGGCCGCAGGGTAGTGTTTGAGCGCGACGTCGAGGACGGCACCGCCGAAATCGGTGAAGCGGACTTTGATGAAATCGTTTTCTAGCGTGGTGAGGCGGGCGCTCTTGTTGTCGCCGCTCGCGGAGGCGAAGGAGGCTTGCGGTCCGCCGGAGGTGATCGTGGGCGCTTGAGCGGCGCCGCTGTTGGTGGGGCCTTGCGCAGTCTGTTGCGCGACG
>Ga0222712_10003432_pt1 | contig 17266 bp, 15 predicted proteins | sample C33_657DmetaG_FD_165043 | JGI IMG/M metagenome (GOLD analysis project Ga0222712, IMG submission 165043) | Estuarine water microbial communities from San Francisco Bay, California, United States - C33_657D | ecosystem: Environmental > Aquatic > Marine > Unclassified | place: USA: California...
AGAAGCCGAGCGTGGAGGGCAGGGGGTCTTCGGAGGCGTAGAGCAGGCGGTCGTCGGGCAGGGCGCCGGCGCTCAGGCGGACGTCATCGACGACGCCATGGAAGGAGCCCTCGGGCTCGGCGTGTTTCCCGCCGATGTGGAAGGGGTGGGTGCCGGTGTCGAGCTGGGCGAGGGTGCCCTCGACCTGGTCGTGCAGCAGCGGCTCATCGTCGTTCGCGAGGTCCTTGAGGGTGAAGGCGACGCGCCCCGGCCGGCCGTCCTTCGCGAACGTGAGGGACGCCGCCACGAAGTAGGGCTTGTGCATGGTCAGCCGCAGGTTCGAGAAGTACACCGCTTCGCCGAAGGAGCCGTCGGCTCTTTTGCCGTGGCACTGCAGCACGAGCACCATCGGGCTGCGGCGCGACTTCTGGCCGGTGATGCCGAACTGCCAAGACCCCTCGTGCCTGCTGGTCACGCCTTGCGCGGCGATCGCCCGCACGGCCCCGCTGTCGCTGACCGAGCGCGGCACGACCACGGCTTCGATCGTGAAGCCGGCGGAGAGGTCGAGCTTCGTGGTGCGGGACGCCGTCAACAGGTTGCGGTTGCCGGCCTCGAGGCGCAGGCCTTGGCCGTCGCGGAAGGGCACCTTTTCCGGCGTGAACTCGACGGTGGCGGCGGTCTGCGCGGCGGGGTCGGGTTTCTGCGCGCGGATCTCGGCCAGGAAGGCGAGGGCGCGCGTCGATTCGGCCGCCGAGGGCTCGCGAGCGTAGAGCAACCGGTAGAGCCGGCGCACCTGGCCGGCCACGTCGCCCGGCATTTCCTTGCGCAATCGGTCCGCCAAGGCTTCGCCGCGCTTCAGCATGAACGGGCTGTTCAGCAGGAGCAGCGACTGGATCGGGGTCGTGGTGACGTCGCGCGAGGCCGTGCTCGCGAACCACTGCGGCGCGTCGAAGACGTCGGCCAGCGGGTCGCGGTTGTTGCGCATGATGCGCGTGAAGACGCTGCGGATCGGCTCGCCGTAGACCTGGCTGGGGCCGGCGGCCTTGTCCCGCTTGAGTTCGCCGGTCGCGGCGAAGAGGGCGTCGCGGATCTGCTCGGCCTCCAGGCGCTGCGGCTGGAAGCGCCAGAGCAGCGTGTTCTGCGGGTCCTTGAGGTTGCCGGCCCGCGGGTCCGGGTGGAGGGACGACTGGCGGTAGGTCGCGCTGGTCAGGAGCAGGCGGTGCATCGCCTTCTGGTCCCAGCCCTTCGCCATGAACTCGGCCGCGAGCCAGTCCAGCAGCTCGGGGTGCGAGGGTGGTTCGCCCAGGCGCCCGAAGTCGCTGCTGTTCGGCGTCAGGCCGCGGCGGAAGTACTGTTGCCAGAGCCGGTTCATCGCCAGTCGGGCGGTGAACGGGTTGGCCGGGTCGGTCAACCAGCGCGCCAGCGCCGAGCGGCGGCCGGTGGTCCGGCCGTCGGCGGGCGGGGCGATCCGGGCGGGCGGCGCGGGCACCGTCGCGCTCAGCACGGAGAGGAAGGCGGGCGGCACCACCGTGCCCTTCTTGGGGATCGTCGCGTCGAGTCCGGCCGGTCCCGTTTCGGTCACGGCCAGCACCAGGGGCGGCGGGGTCGGCTTGAGCGCGTCGGCCTCGGCCAGCTTCCGCTTCAGGTCGGCGTGCTTCACGCTATCGTCGCCCTTGATCGAGTTCTCGAGGCGGTTGAACTCGTAGTCGACCTGCCGCCAGGCCAGCGCGGCCACCTGCGTCTCGAGCGGCGAGCGGTCCGCGGCGGGCTTGCGGATCATCGCCTGCACGTCGTCCGGGAACCGTCCGACGGCCTCCTTCTCTGCCTTATCGCGGTATTTCCGCTCCAGTTCGGCGAGCGCGGCGCGGGTCGCGGCGGTGCGTCGCTCCCACTCGGCCTGCTTGTCCGCGTGGTCCGCGGCTTCCGCCGCCGTCCAGGCCGGGCGGTTCTCCACCGGCAGCACGTTCGTGAAGAAGCTGCGCAACGCGAAGTAGTCGCGCTGCAGGATCGGGTCGAACTTGTGGTCGTGGCAGCGCGCGCATTGCATCCCCGCGCCTAGGAAGACGTCGCCGGTCGTGTCGGTCAGATCATTGAGGATCGTCTCCCACTGCCCGCGCGCGTCGCGGTTGTTGTACTCGTAGATCCAGTGGCGCAGGTAGCCCGTGGCCGTCAACGCGGCGGGGTCCCCCGGGAAGAGCTCGTCGCCCGCGAGCTGCTCCTGCACGAAGCGGTCGTACGGTTTGTTCGCGTTGTAGGCCGCGATCACGTAGTCGCGGTAGCGCCACGCCGTCGGGCGGAAGTCGTCGATGCGGAAGCCGTCGCTGTCCGCGTAACGCACGAGGTCCAGCCAGGCGCGGGCCTGGCGTTCGCCGTAGGCGGGGGAGGCGAGCAGGCGGTCGACGAGTTTCTCGTAGGCCCGAGGGTCCGGGTCGGCCACGAAGGCCTCGATCTCCGCGGGCGTCGGCGGCAGGCCGGTGACGTCGAAGCTCACCCGGCGGAGCAAGGTCGCCCGTTCGGCCTCCGGCGCGGGCGCCAGCCCGGCCTGGCGGCGGCGCGCGTCGACGAAGCGGTCGACCGGGTGGGCGGCCGTCCCGGCCGGAGGTTCGACCCGCTTGACCGGTTGGTAGGCCCACCAGGCGCGTTCCGCGGCGCCGATCGTGCCGGGCAGGTATTTGGCCGCGCCTTGCGCGGTGGCGCGGCTAGCCGGCCAGGCCGCGCCGCCCTGCACCCAGTCCTGGAGCAACTTCACCTCGGTCGCGGTGAGTCGTTCGCCCTTGGGCGGCATCATGACGTCCGGGTCGGTCGAGACGATGTTGCGCAGAAAGAGGCTCTTTTCGGGGTGGCCGGGGATCAGCGCGGCGCCCCCGTCGCCGCCGGTGGTCAGTCCGGCGAGCGAGTCCATCACCAGCCCGCCTTTGTTCTTCCCGGCCGAGTGGCTGTGGCACTTGAAGCAGCGGGCCTCGAGCAGCGCCACCGCTCTTTCCGCCAAAGGCTCGTCGGCCGCGCCCAAGGGGAGGGCGGCGAGGCCGAGCAGGAAGGTCAGGTGGCGGATACCGAGGGGCATGATATCACCGTTATGAATACCCCCCGCCAAGGGGCAGGGAAGGGTAAAATCCGGACCGGCCGGGCTTCGGGGACCTCAGTTCCGGCGTTTCCAGGCCGGATAATCCTTCTCCAGCAGGTCGCGGGCGTAGCCCCCGTACCAACTGTAGCCGTTCCGCCGCTCGTAACCGATGTCCGCCAGCGCCGGCTTGGGGACGCCGTCGCGGTCGCAGAAGAACGGCTGGCCGGTCTTGAGGTCGTAGAAGCGGGCCCAGAGCGCCGGGGCCTGCGGGTCCTTGACGACCACGTGATCCTTGCCCTTGGGGGCCTTCGCGTCGTCGACGGCTTCGATCCGGATGCCCGCGATCTTGTGCGCTTCGAACCACGTCATGGCTCCTTCGATGGCCGCCTTCACCTCGGCCGAGGGTTTGTCCAGGGTCATGAGCAGCCGCGTGATGCCGACCGATTCGCTCCCGCTGAACGAGGGGAGTTCGTAGGCGCGGGCCTTGGCCGGCGCGAAGGTCTTCTCGTCATGCTGGGCGCACCAGACCGTCGGCCGGCCGTCGACGATGATCTGGCACTTCAGGATGCAGGCGATGCCGCGCTCGAAGGCCTCCTGGCAGGCCGCGCGGACCTTGGGGTCGACGAAGCCGTACCGCGGTTCGCGCGCGACCTCGCGGACGAACTCCATCACCCGGACCATGGCGTTGTCGTTGAAGGTGATCCGGTCGTAGTAACCTTTGCGCAAGGGGAAGAACTGCGGCCAGCCCCCGTCCGGGTATTGCGCCCGCAGGACGTAGTCGAGCCCGCGATCGAACGCCGCCCGGAACGACGTCTCCTGGGTCGCCGCGAACGCCCGCGCGAGGAAGCGGAGTTCATCCGTCGTCGCCCCGTTGTCGAAGGTCGGCATCAGCTTGGCGCGGTCGCCGACGAAGGGCCGTGAGACGGTGTCGGTGTTCTTCGGCCAGCCGCCGGCCTCGCATTGGTAGCTCAGCAAGTGGCCGGCGATCTGCCGGGCCTCGGGCGAGCCGAACCAAGCGTCGGGTTTCTTGAGGAAGTCGCGGGCGCCTTTCTCGGCCGCGACCAGCGAGCAGGCGAACAGCAGGGGGAGCAGCAGACGGAGCATATCCCGGATTAAGCCGGCTCGCCCGGCGCAGGGAAGCCAGAAAGGCGCCGCCACGGGTGACGCGGGGTTGTCAAATCCCGGCGGACGGTCAAGAGTCGGGCGTGCCTGCGCCGCTCCGTTTCCTCCTCGCCTCCGCCTCCCCTCGCCGGACGGAACTCCTCCGCGCGGCGGGCGTCCCGCACTCGGTGCTCGTGGCCGCGGTGACCGAGCACGAGGATCCCACGACCGACCCGCGCGAGATGGTCCTGCATAACGCCCGGCTCAAGGCCGCCGCCGTCTCCCGCTTGCATCCGGAGGCTCTGGTCCTCGGTTCCGACACCACCGTGGCGCTGGGCGACCGCGCCCTGAACAAGCCGGCCGACCTCGCGGAGTCGCGGGCGATGTTGCGGAGTCTCGCGGGCCGGGAGCACACCGTCCACACGGGCGTCTGCCTGCTCTGCCCGGCTTTGGGCATCGACGAGGCCCACGATGTCACGGCATGGGTGCGTTTCCGTCCCCTGACGGAGGAGGCGATCACGCGTTATCAATCGCTGGTGAACACCTTGGACAAGGCCGGCGCGTATGGCATCCAGGAGGGCCGCGAACTCATCATCGAGGATTTCCAGGCGCCCATCTCGACCATCATGGGGTTGCCGGTCGAGTTCGTGTCGGCGCGACTCGCCGCGCTCGGCGTCCGGGAAAGGCTCGTCGCATGAAGTCGCTGCTGCTCCTGCTGTTCCTGGCCGCCGACGTGGCGGCGCCCGCTCCCGTCGTCAGCGGTGACGCCGAGCTCACCGGGATCGTCGGCGGGAAGCCGCTCGTCCTCCGCACCACCACCCGGCTCGCCGGCGCCATCGACTCGCTCAAGTGGGATGGCGTCGAGTTCATCGACTCGCATGACCATGGGCGGCAGCTCCAGTCCGCGCTCAACGCCGATGTGGACGGCGTGTTCCATGTCGAATGCTACAACCCCACCGAGGCGGGGTCGGTCGTCGATGCGCTGGGGCCGCGCTCGACCAGCCGGCTGGAATTCCTTTCAGTCGAGGGGGGCGTCCTCGCGACCCGCAGCCGGATGGCCTTCTGGCTGGCCCCCGGGATGAAGTCCCACGGCCAGACGGCTCAGAACACCGAACTATTGTCCGGTCATGGCCTCGAGAAGCGGGTGCGCGTCGGTCGACCGGGCATGGACCATGTCCTGGATTATCAGGTGACCTTCACGGTGCCCGCGGATCGTCCGCACCGTTACCTGCAGTTCGAGGCCCTCACGGGGTATATGCCCGCGACCTTCAGCGAGGCCTGGGCTTTCGACGCGACCACCGGGACCCTGGTGCCGCGTACCCGGCGCAACGGCGAGCAGCGCGAACCCGTGGTGTTGTCGACCCCTTCCGGGTCCCACGCGATGGGGGTGTTCACGCCCGAGCGCGCCGCCGCCGGCCAGCCTCCGGTCGGCTACGGCAGCTTCGAATTTCCCGGGGCCAAGGTCGTGAAGTGGAACTGCGTCTTCCGCCGTCGCCAAGCCGAGCCGATCCCCGCGGGCCGCCATACCTTCCGCATGTTCGTCGTGCTCGGTTCCCGGGAAGATTGCCGGCGGACCTTGGTCGATTTGGCGCGCGAGTTCCCGGCCCGTTGACCGACCTTGCAGTCGGGCCGGACCGTGCTAACGTGACGTCGTGAAGGCAGAGACCCGCAGCGACCTCCGGACGATGGCCATCGCGGCCGTCCTCTCGCTGTCGCTCCATCTCCTGCTCGTCTGGCTCGCCCCGGCCCATTTCCAGCCCCTGCGCGGCGTCCGGGTGATCCCTCTCGAAGTCCAGCGTGCGACCGCGGAGATCCCGGATAGCCGGTTGGCTCCCTCCCTCCGGCAGATCCCGATCGAGACCAACGCGCGCGCCAACCGCGAGACCCCGGTGACCCCGACGCCTTTCGTCGCGGCCCGCTCCCAGCGCGCGGCGCAGCCGACGCCCGCCCCGACGCCGACGAAGTCCGCCTTGCCCGCCTCGCCCGGCGAGGATGCCTCCGCGCGGCGCGTCGCCCAAGGCAAGCCGCGCAGCCAGGAAGAGGCCGCGCAAGCCCCGACGGAAGGCCAGCCTGGCACCGCCTCGGCGGCGGTCGGCGCCCTGCCCAAGGTCGGGCAGTCGCCGCGTCCCGCCGACGCCACGGCCCCGGCGCCCGACCCGGATCGTCCGCGGGCGCGCGTGGCGCCGGCGGGCACGACCGGTTTCCTGTTGCGCAACAACGTGGGGGTGAACCGCGCCGGGCAGGTGGCCGTCGACGCGCGTTTCAGCAATTACGGCGACTACACGCAGCGCATGATGGAGGCCATCCAGTCGACCTGGTGGGACCTCCTGTTCCGGGCTCGCATGGAGAGCTACCAGACCGGCGTCGTGGTCGTCCGCTTCAAGCTGCACCGCGATGGCACCATCTCGGACCTCGTGGTCGTCGAGACCGGCGTGGGGACGATGCCGACCTTCGCCTGCAAGGACGCGATCTCCGCCTGCGCACCGTTCGACGCCTGGCGGCCGGACATGGTCGCGCAGTTCGGCGAAGTGGATGTTGTCACCATCCGCTTCCTCTATCACTGAAGGGGATGGACCCGCTTGATTGGATTCCCTTCGGACGCGGGGTGCGCGTGCTCGAACGGCATGCCAGCGGGCTCTTCGCGGTCGAGAAGCCCGACGGTATCCTCGCGCACCCCAATCCCGGCGAGCCCTCCGAGAAGGGCGAGGTGCTGATCGGCGGCAACTATTCGATGGACGAGGAGGCTTTCCATGTCCGCGACGGGGTCGGCGGGATCCGCCGCGTCTTCCTCCTGAATCGCCTCGATTCCCCCACGAGCGGCGTCCTCCTGCTTTGCCTGGATCGCGCCATCGCCGAGCACGTCCGGGAGCTCTTCGCGAAGTCGCAGGTCTCCAAGAAGTACCTCGCCCTGGTGCGCGGCCGCGGCTTGCGCACGCCCCGCGGCACCTGGCAGGACCAGTTGGTGAAGTCGCGCGGACCCGGCAACAGCGTCCGCTCCGCCGCGGCGGAGTCGGGCGGCGTGACGGCCGTGACCCTCTATCAGTGGGAGCGCGCGGCGACCGGCGACCTGCCGTTGTCGTTGCTCAACCTGGAGCCGCGTACGGGCCGGACGCACCAATTACGGGTGCAGACCGCACAGCACGGCCACCCCATCCTCGGCGACCGCACCTACGGCGATTTCGAGTTCAACAAGGCCGTCGGCACGGCCCGCGGTTTCAAGCGACTCTTCCTCCATGCCTACCGCACGGAGGTCTCTTTCCCTTGGGCAGGCGAGGTCGTGAAGTTCGCCGCCACCGCCCCGATGCCCGCCGAGTTCGCCAAGGCCTTGGGCGGGGACGAGGGTGGGGAAGGCAAGCCCGCCAAGCCGACGGCGGGGCCGGCGGGCCGGCAGATCTCCCCGCGGCTGCGGATCCGGCTCTAGGCCTCAGGGTGTGCCCCAGACCTTCTTGAGCACGGCGACCATCTCGGGGTCGTGGGCTTCCAGTTCCTTGCGGTCGTAGGGGAAGAAGTCGTTCTGCCCGAAGAACGCCTCGGTCGTCTCCGAGAAGTACTCCATGGGCGTGGTCATCGCGTAGGCTCGTACGCCTTCCGTGATCTTGCCCTGCCAGTTCTTGCGGCTCACCTTGTCGTAGGATTTGTTCGCCACGGCCCGGTCGTAGCAGGCCTTCACCTCGGGATGGTTGAAGCCGAGGACCTGGTCATGGTAGGCGTGGGCGAGCTCGTGCAACGTCAGCATCGGCATCCGCAGCACCTCCTTGTCGAGGTTCGCCACGCCGGAGAATTCCACCCCTTTGACCATGGCCGGGTTGCGTCCTTGTTGCTTGAGCCAGCCGGCGCCGGGGTGGTATTCCGCGCCGGCCCCCTTGCCGTAAGGGGGTGAGAGCCACAGCGTGACTTTCTTCATCTGGGCGACCGCCTTGGCGGGGACCAGCCGCTCGATGTCCTCGAGCTGCTTGCCGATCAGGACCAGACCTCGCTCGGTCTCGGCCTTCTTCTCGTCGGTCAGCAGTTCGAGCCGGATCAAGACGGACCAGCCGCGGAGGACGCGCGACTCGTAGCGCCAAGGGGCGCTCGCGACGTTCTCGGGGTTCGCCGAGGTTTTGGCCGGAGCGGGGTCGGCGGCCGAAAGGCAGGTCGCCAGGCCGAGCAGCAGGGCGGGGAGGAAGCAGCGGGGCATGCACCTTATCTAGCCCAGCCCTCGCCGCTAGCAAGCCTCAGCCTTCACCGCTCGGGTCGTACAGGCCTTGGCGGACGACGTAGCGGATGACCCCGGCGACGTCGTGGACCCCGAGTTTGCGCATCAGGTTGGTCCGGTGGTTCTCCGCCGTCTTGGTGCTGATGTTCAGCTTGGCGGCCACTTCCTTGCTCGTGTGGCTTTTGGCGAGAAGGACCGCGATTTCGCGTTCGCGATCGGTGAGGCTGGAGCCCATCTGGTCGACCCGCGTCTCCGGGCTATTGAGGGCCTCGACCAAGGCGCGGTTATAGACCTCGCTGAACCAGGACTCCCCCTCGGCGATGGCGTCCATCGCCTTGCGCAGTTCGGAAAGCGGGGCGGACTTGTTGACGAAACCGCGGACGCCTTCCTTGAGCAAGCCGCGCGCGAGCTGCTTCTCGGACTTGCCGGAGAAGACCAGGACGCGCAGTTCGGGGAGGGTGTTGCGGAGACGATGGAGCACCTCGATGCCGGTGATGCCGGGCAGCAGGATGTCGAGGATCAGGATGTCCGGCTTCAGGCGCAGCGCCAACTCGACCCCTTCGGCGCCATCCGCGGTGGAACCGATGACTTTGAACTTCGCCTTTCCTTCGAGCATCTCCGTGACGAGTTCACGGATGGCGGTCTGGTCTTCGATGATGACCACGGTTTTGGTTTTCTGGGCCGGGCTCTTCATGTTCATGGGATTTTGGAGGTGGTAAGGCGATGGTCGAACCTTAACCAAGGGATGCCTTTAAATAGAATGCTTTATTAGTAGGGTGTTTAGCCTAAGCCGCCTCGGGTCTTTGGTTCATTCGTTGGTGGGGTCAACGAGGCCTTGACGAACGAGGTAACGGACCAGTCCGGCCACGTCATGCACCCCCAGCTTGCGCATGAGGTTCGAGCGGTGGTTCTCGGCCGTCTTGATGCTCAGGCCGAGTCGATGGGCCACCTCCTTGCTGCTGTGGCTGCCCGCGATCAGCAGGGCGATCTCGCGCTCGCGCGGGGTGAGCTGCTCGACGAGGCGGTCGGACTGGATGCGCGGGTTGGCGAGCGCGTCGCGGACGATCTGGCCGAACGACTCGTCGAACCAGTTGCCGCCCGCGCCGACCTTCGCCACCGCCTGCCGGAGGGCGGCCAAGGTCTGCGACTTGTTGACGTAGCCTTGGATCCCTTCCTGGACGAGGTTCCGGATCACGTGGGCCTCCTGTCGGGCCGAGAAGACCAGCACCTTGGTCCCTTGCGAGGTGCGACGCAGCCGGCGCAGGAACTCGATGCCGCCCATGCCCGGCATCTGGATGTCGAGCACCACGAGGTCGGGTTGGCTCCGCGCCACCATCTCCAGTCCCTCGGGGCCCGTCGCGGCCGCGCCCACGACCTGCTGGCCGGAAGCCTGGCCGAGCAGTTCCGCGATCATCTCGCGGATGGCGGCCTGGTCCTCCACGATCACGAGCCGGAGCGTCGCCGGCGCCGTCGGCGGGGTGGCGACGCCGCGGACGGCGGCGGGACGGCTGACACGGATCTTCACGCGGCGGGGGCTCATGGCGATGCGTGAGGTGTCTCTGGTTTTGCCATGTTCGATGCAACGGAAAGGGTCTGAGGTTCATCATCCATGCGAACCACGCGCGCGTTTTCCTTGTTGATGGTGTTGTTGCTCCTCGGTGGTTTCGTGGCGATCGCCGGTTTTTGTGTCGCTTTGCTCCCTGTCGCCGCCGCCGAGTGCGCCTCGGCGGCGGATCGTCGGCGCTTGCGCCAGGACGCGGAGGCGTTGCTCGGCCTCGCGTTGGCGGAAGTCCAGGCCGCCGCCGGAGCCGATCAGGTCGCCACGTGGATGGACGGCGCCGTCGCGGTGGCCTCGCGCGTGACGCCCACGGGGCGCGAGGAAGTTCGGCTGGCCGGGGAACGCTCGCTGGAGGGTGTCCGCTGGCGGTGGCGTTGCGAGGATGTGGCCTGCGGCTACGACCTGGGGGGCGAGGCGACGGCCTCCCGGCAGGCGACCGTCTGGGCTCGCGGACAACTGGCGAGGCAGGCTTCCTTCGCGGGCGCTTCGACGTCGGCTCCGGGCGCCGCGGAGGCGCTGGCGGCCGACGTGGGGAGCGAGGAGTTCTACAGGTCGCTGACGAACCTGGCCGCGGCGCCCGGAGAAAGCTGGGGCGGGTGGGGGCTGCTCACCGACCCGGTGCATGGCGGCTGGAAGCGCGACCTGGGGTCGGCGGATGGCTTGACGGGGTTGCTCGGCCCGGAGGTGGCGGCGGCGATGGCCCTCGGTGACCTGCGCGACGAGCGCTCGGCCGGTTTGCCGGTTTTGAGCGCGGAGGGGCCCGGGTACGCTCTTCGGCATCTCGCCTCCTTGGTCGACCTGCGGCTCAGCCTCGGTTTTTTCAACGCGCGCTCGGACGGGAGGCATCGGCTACGGTTCCATGTCTCCGGCTTGCTCTGGAATCCCTCCTCGGCGCCGCTTCTCGCCGAGACGGAAGGACGGCTTTATCTATTGGAGGTGGTCGGCGCCCCGGAAGTGACGATCCGTAACCTGGATGCCGGGGCCGCCTTCACGGTCGACCTCGACGACTGTCCGGTCGGCGACTTCGGCATCTATAGCCAATACCGACGCGAGGCCGGTCTCTGGTCGTGGATCGAGGTGGCGGATGTGGCCCGCCACGGCATGAGTCGCCGGGGATTGCTGCCCGGGGAATGTTACGCGTTCCTCGGGCCGTCGCCCGCGAGCCAGCCGCAGGGGCTGGCGCGCGTGCTCACGCGGGAAACTTGGCGCTACGAGTCGGCAACCCACGGGGCGGGGTGGCGTCGGCCGTCTCCGCAGGTCTTCCTGCCCGGCGATCGCATCGAGATCTCCGTCCGCTTCGTGTCGCCGCTCAGTCTGCGGCTTCGTCGCGTGGTCGGAGATCCGGGACGCGATTCCGCCATCGCCGATTACGTCGGACCCGTCGTGCAGGAGATCGCCCGCGTCTGGTTTCCCGATTTCAAGTTGCAGACGACGGGTCAGGACTATTCGCGCCCGGACAGCGCCGGCTACAGCTTGGCGGAACGGCGGGCCTGTCTCAGGTTGTCATGGACGCCCCGCGGCTGGACCGAACTGCGTGAGGCGGTGCGCGGCGGGCTGCTGCGCGATCGTTGGGATCTTTCGCGTCCCGAAGACGCCGCGCTCTGGAAGATCCGTGACTGCCTGTCGGCCACCGTCGAGCCTTTCGACTGGTCGGGCGACCTCGGGGTCGGGGTCTTGAAGGATGCCGCGATCAACCAGCATCTTGCGCTGACGGCCGGAAGCTATGCCGACCTCCGGGCGCGCGGTGTGCCCGGGCTTCCGCTGGTCTCGTTGGGCGCCTTGCGTCACTTGCGTCCGTCGATGGATTGGGCCCGGCTCGACGATGCCTTCAGCTCGGCGCCCTTGCGCGTGGCCGAGCCGGGGCGCTATTCGGAAAACCCCCGTCTGGTGCCGGTCGATGCTTCGAACGGGGGCGGCGAGGGCTGGCTGGTGGCCGGACCTTTCAACGTGAACAGCACCGACCCGCAGGCCTGGCTGCGCTGGCTGCGGTCCGCGTCCTCGCCTTGGCAGGTCCAGGCGGGAGGACCTTTCACCTCCGCGTCGCTGCGTCGGCCGTTCTGGCCATTGCAGCCCGGGGGCGCGCATCTGGCGCAGTGGGCGGCGGCCCGCCCGCCGGCCTGGGCGGACGAGGAAGTCGCGCGTCTGCCGGCGGAAGAGGCGATCCCGCTCGCGGCCCGGCAGCCGATCCGTTTCCCGGCTGACGCGACCTTGGTCGAGTTGGCCAACCAATTGGCGCGCCTTCGGGCCGCGCGCGGCGCCCCGTTTGTCTCGCTCGAATCGTTCGCCCGTTCCGACCTGCTTTCCCGGGCCCTGACCGCCGCGCGTTGCAACGAATCCCTCGGGGCGGCGCAGGACTCCTGGCTGGCGATCACGCCGGAGGACCTCCTGGAGCAATGGGCGCCGGCCCTGACGGTGAGGGGAGATACCCTCCGCTTGGTCGGGCAGGTGGCCTTCACGGATCCGCACCATCGCGGGACCCAAGGCGTCGAGGCGATCCTTCAGCGCACGCCGCGCTTGCGGCCGGATGGGCGTTGGGGGCGGGTCTGGCGGGTGGTGCGTGTGCGTTTCTTGTAACCAAGCGGGTGGGGCCGAAACTTGACTGCCGCGAGATTTCCCCAATCTTGGGAGGCATGGAATCCAACCCGTTCATCGTCTCCGAGGCCCCGGCCTCCGACCGCGTCGCCTTCTTCAAGCGCACCTACCTGCACGTCGCCGGCGCCTTCGCCGCCTTCGGCGCCTTGCTTTACGCCCTCTTCCAGACCGGCGCCGCCCTGACGATCATGCGGGGCTTCGGTTCCGTCATGAGTTCCATGGGTGGCTTCGGGATCCTGATCGTCATGGCCATGTTCTGGGGTGGTACCTATGTCGCCCAGAAGCTGGCCGAGAACCGGGCTTCCCGCTCCTCCCAGTATCTCGGGCTCGGCCTCTATGTCGTTCTCGAGGCCATCATTTTCGTGCCGCTGATCGTCATGGTCGCCATCAAGACCCATGGCAATCCGGGTGAAGTCCTCGTGCCGGCCTGCGCCGTCACCGCCGCCTTGGTCGTCGGTCTGACCGTCGCCGTCTTCACCATGGGCGTCGACTTCTCTTTCCTGCGCGTGGCCATCGTCATCGGCAGCGTCTGCGCCCTTGGCATCATCCTCGTCGCGGCCTTCACCGACAGCCAGCTCGGCAACTGGTTCTCGATCATCATGATCCTGCTGATGGCCACCGTCATCCTCTACCAGACCCAGGTAATCAAGGATAGCTGCGAGACCGACCAGCACGTCCTCGCCGCCTTCATCCTGTTCTCCGCCTTCGTCACGCTCCTCTTCTACGTCATCCGCCTCTTCGCCGGTCGCCGCGACTGACCCGATTTCCGCCCAACTTTCCGAGGCTCCCCGGTGTTCCATCGGGGAGCCTTCTTCTTTATGCGCCCCCTCTGCCTCCTCGTCCTGTCCCTGCTGGCTTCCGTCTCCCTATCGGCCCAGGGGAAGCTCCGTGAGCTCCTGACGGCCCGCGCGCCCGAAGGCTTCGTGGAGCAATCCTGGACGATTGAAGGCGTCAAACGCACCGCCCTGGTCCGGATCCCGAAGGAAGCCAAAGGGCCGCTTGCCGTGGTCTTCTGCTGGCATGGCCATGGCGGCCGCGCCGCCCAAGCCGCTGGCCGCTGGGGGTATGAGCAGGCGGACGCCACCTCGATCCTCGTGTTTCCGCAGGGCTTGCCGACCGTTTCGCCGCTGGTGGACAAGGAGGGCCGGATGCCGGGTTGGCAGACGGCCTTGGGCGGCGAGGGGGATCGCGATGTGAAGCTGTTCGACGCGATGCTGGCCGACCTCCGGAAGACGCAGTCCGTCGACGACCGTCGCATCTACTCGATGGGGCACTCCAATGGTGCCGCCTTCAGCTACCTCCTCTGGCAGGCCCGGCCGACGGTGCTCGCGGCGATCGGCTCCGTGGCGGGGTCGTTGCGCTCAGAGGCCAAGGACCTCCCACCGTTGCCCGTCATCCATGTGGCCGGTGAGAACGACCCCTTGGTGAAGTTCGCCTGGCAACAGGCCACCTTCGCGGCGGTCCGACGGTTCAATCATTGCGTGGATGCCGCCAAGCCCTGGGCGAAGGAAGGCGTCCTCGAGGCCTCCCTCTATGAATCCGACCGCGGCGCGCCTTTGGTGACCGCGCTGCATGCCGGCGGCCATGAATACGCGAAAGGTTGCTCCGAGCTGATCGCCCGGTTCTTCAAGTCCCAGGTGCGGCCGGCGCGCTGACCTTGCGGGCGACGTAGAAGCGCGTCTCGCCGCAGAAAGCGCGGAAGGCCGCCGCTTCCGTGGCGAGCTCGGTGCCGAGCGGCGCGGTCACGACCTCAAACCCGGCTTCCTGGAGTTCCCGGGTGGTCTCGGCGAGGGTGCTGCTATGCATGAAGACCGGCGAGGTCGACGTCTCGTGCCAGCGGTCACCGGGGATCTCGTCGGCCGGCTGCCTTGACCAATGTTCCGCCAGCGCACCGTGCTCGCGGTCGGCGCCGGAGCCGAGGAAGAAGCCGCCGGGCCGGAGCACCCGGTGGATCGAGCGCAACGCCCGGGCCCGGTGCGCGGCGTCCGGCAGGCACATCAGGCCGTTGAAGGCGTAGATCACGCCGTCAAAAGCCGCGTCCGGGTAGGTGAGGGCGGTGGCGTCCTGGATCTCCACGTTCGCGCCCCAGCCCGAGCGGGCTTCCTCGAGCACCCCTTGGGCGACCTCCACCATCGCCGGCGAGAAGTCCGTCGCCGTCACCCGCAGGTAGCCTCGTCGCAACAAACCCAAGGCCACCCGACCCCCGCCGCAGCCGACCTCCAGGAGCCGGTCTTCCCGGCCGAAGAAGCGTTCGATCAGCAGTTCCTCCGCGTGCCCGAGCCCGACCCGCACGGCGGCGCGGCCGTATTCGACCGCGGTCGCCAGCTCCTGCCAGTGGGTTCGGGGGTCGCGTCGCATCCGTGGGCCGCAGGCAAGCGAAACTTGCCAGCAAGGCAATCCTCGGGAAACTCCGCCCATGTCCCGGTTGCTTCTCGCCCTGTTCTCCCTCCTCGCCCTGGTCGCCTGCGACAACCGGCCGCCCCGGCCGCCCGCGGCGGTGACCGAGGAGGCCGGCATCGAGGTCCGCTTCCCGGTCCGCCTCGGCGCGGTCGCGACCCGTCAGCGTCTCGCCGTGACCGAGCTGGAGAAGGCCCGCGGTCTCATGGCCGTGGCGAGCCTGCCGGAGGACGAGGGCATGGCCTTCCTCTACCAGGACGATACCCGCATGAGCTTCTGGATGAAGGGCACGCTGATCGACCTCGATATCGCCTTCGTCGCGGCGGACGGCACGATCCTCGAGATCCGCACCATGCAGGCGGGCGACACGAACACGACCTCCTCGGCCTCGGAGCGGGTGCGTTTCTCGGTCGAGATGACGGCCGGTTGGTTCGCGCGGCGCGGCGTGAAGCCGGGCGACAAGGTGGACCTCACGGGACTTCGCGCGGCGCTCACCGCGCGCGGTTTCGTCGCCGGCCACTACCTGCCTTGAGCCTCAGAGGCTGAGCCAGAGCAGGCGCAGGCCGGTCGCGACCGCGAGCACGCCGAGCACGAAACCCAGGGCCAGCCGCTCGGAACGGGTCGTCCGGAACAGCCTCATGCGCGCGGCGCGAGGCGGGCCGCGGCCTCGCGCAGGAACGACGTGAGGCGCAGCAGGAAGACGGGCGAAGGGCTGCCCGCGATCGGTTCCAGGGCCGCCTCGGCCGCGGCGATCTCGGCGTCCAGCAGGCGGAAGGATTCCCGCCAGCTTGCGGCGGAGATGCAGGCGCGGGGGTCGTCGCCGCGGCGGAGGGCGCCGAGCACCGCGGGACCGGAGCGGTCGCGCTCGAGCAGCATCGGCAAGGTCAGTTTGCCGCTGGCCGCATCGGTCCCGAGCGTCTTGCCCGCCTTGGCGTCGTCCTGTAGCAGGTCGACGAGGTCGTCGTAGATCTGGTAGGCGATCCCGAGGTGGCGGCCGAAGGCGGCGCAGGCCTCGATGTGCTCTCGGGGCCGGTCCGCCAGCAGGGCGCCGACGCGGCAGGCGCCCTCGAAGAGCTCGGCCGTCTTGAGCCGGATGTGGCGGTAGTAGTCGGGCAGGGTGAGGGCGTCGTTCCCGCGCGAGAAGGTCTGGCAGACCTCGCCGGAGCAGACTTCGCGGGAAGCGCGGGCGACGATCCGGCAGAGCTCGGGGGTCGTGTGTTCCGCCGCCAGCATCAGGGCGTGGGCGAAAAGCGCGTCGCCGAACAACACGGCGGCATGCGCCCCGTGGGTGCGGTTGGGCGTCTCCGCCCCGTGCCGGGTGTCCGCCCCGTCGAGCACGTCGTCATGGACCAGGGTGGCGAGGTGCACCAGCTCGACGATCGCGGCGCCGCGCACCAGGGCGAGGGAGGGGTCGCCACCGGCGCCCGAAGCGAACGCCAGCAGGGGGCGGAGCCGTTTGCCGGGGTGGGCGAGGACCTCGGTCACCATCGGCCGCACCTCGGGCTCGAACGCGTCGACCTGCGAGCGGAGGAAGCGCTCCAGCGCCGTGAAGTGGGCGTCGAGTCCGGCATGCAACGGGGAGGTCACGGCCGGACTGTGTCGACGGCCTTCCTCCGGCGCAAGCGCAGGTTGACCCGGCGCTCAGGGGGCGAACTTCGTCTCGGTCACCAAGGGCTGCTTGCCCGTGCCTTCGCAGTCCTTGCAGGGCGTGCGCTTGTCCTCGATCTTGCCCTTCTGGGCCTCGCGGGTGAAGCCAAGGCCGCCGCAGGCCTTGCAGCTGATCCGCTCGGTCGTGACGACGCTCAGTTCCGCGCCGCGGTTGATCGCCTCGACGAATTTCTGCATCGCGCCGGCGGATTCGTCGACCGGCGTGCACTGGAGGAAGGCCTCGCGGCGGAGGGTCAGCTTCTTGCCCTCCAGCGGGGCGAATTTGGCGGTGAAGCCGAGGGCGACCATCCCCACGTGGAGGCCGGTGCAACGACCGGCCGCGCCGACCTCGACCGGCTTGTCCAGCAACAGGACGACCAGCGAGTCCTTGCCCTCGAGCAACGGGTCGCCGTTGAGCGCCGGCCAGTTGCCCTTCGCCAGGAAGCGATTTTCCCCGAGGTCCTGCACGATGGTGTAGGCGATCGTGGTCATGGAGCCCGGGGCCTTGGAGAACTCCCCGGTCGCGCCGTCCACGAGGTGCTGCGAGGCGAAAGCGGAAAACAGGCGCTGGAGCTCGCGGGTCGTCTCGAAAGCCAGGGGCTTGTTCAGCTTGGCGAGGTGGAAGGTCCGCGTCTCCTTGGCGGCGGGGAGTTTCGCGGCGCGGAAGGGCGTGATGGTGACCGCCTCCGGGTCCTCGCCCTTGGTCTCCTTTTCCTCGCCCTTCTTCATCTCG
>Ga0222712_10003434_pt1 | contig 17259 bp, 2 predicted proteins | sample C33_657DmetaG_FD_165043 | JGI IMG/M metagenome (GOLD analysis project Ga0222712, IMG submission 165043) | Estuarine water microbial communities from San Francisco Bay, California, United States - C33_657D | ecosystem: Environmental > Aquatic > Marine > Unclassified | place: USA: California...
TACCTGAAGGTACTATTGTATTCTCAGACCACTTAAAAGTTCCTGGTTTAAAAAACACATTCGCTGAACAAGCAAAGAAGTTTGATATAACTAAGTATAAAGAAGTCCTTGAGAATCCTCATAGCAAATCAGTAGACAGAACTACTGCAGAAGTTATGATGGACAGAAACCTAAAGAAGCTTCAAGAGTTGTTTCAGATTCAACAAGCAATGAATGGAAACTCTAACGGAGAGATGGAACCTGAGGCAAAGAGAATGGGTCAAAAAGGTTTATTTAATGTAAATCAACCTCAAACATGGGGTCCTAATGCTTCTAGAGTTTTAACTCCAGAACAACAAAAAATATTTTACCAAAACCAAGGGATGTTTAATAATCCCAATTACACAAATGAAGTTGCAACCCAAAGAGCTTTCCCTAATCTTAACTCTAGTTTTAAAGAAGAGGATTTAAGCAATGTTGCTGATGCAGCTGATGCAGAGACTAAGCGTCAGAAAACTCTTGTACAACAAATACAAAACAAAGTAAATGATGTAGAATCAAAAAGATTTAATCAAAATCAAAAACAATCATTTACTGACCCAGGAATGTTTGATGTACAGCAGAGTGCTTTAGTGGAGGAGGCAGCAAAAGCTAACCCTAATCCTTCTGGAGTACTAGGAGCCGAGCCACAACAACAACCAAAGACAGCAACTAATATAGTTAATCAAACTCCTGACCCTGATGCTTTAGGTACAGTAGGTAAAACTAATGCTACAGATCCTTCTTCTGTATACTACAAAACACTACCTAACGGTAAGAAAGTTTTTGTAGAAGGTCAAGGAGAATTTAAAGGAAAAAGTTACAGAGACCAATATGGAGGAGATGTATTTAACTTAGTTAGAAATAGACTAAACGAGTATGGAGAAACATTAAACCCTACTCTTTTGTCTGCTTACCAACTACAAGTTAAAGACAAGAGTCTTATGGTAGGTGACGCAAATCAACTTGTAGATATTATGGAATCAGGAAATCATTCTTTAGAATCCATGAGACAGTTCTACAAAGGCATTGGTATGGAAGATGCTCTATTTAATCCTGAGTTAGATAGATCTAAAGACGGTAATGAGGCACAAAAGAAAACTGCGCAGTTATTTGCTGACTATGTTAAAAGTCCACAATACCTAGCAGATGTAAAAGCAGGTAAAGCATCTACTTATATTCCTTGGTTAAAAAGTCAACCAAAGCCAGTAAAAAATGCCAAAGGAGAAGTTACAGGATATACATTAGAATCTGCAGAAATGAATCCTCAGTTTACTGAACAATACCAAGCTGCTTACAAAGCATTTGGTGCAGTTAAGCAAACACAGAAAGGAAAGTCTGTAGATATGTTGAAAGGCTTTAGGATTGCACCTGAAGGACTTTCTGATCATATGTGGATGGGACTTCCTATATCTCCTGTAGATACTTGGGGAGGTAACACAACCATAGGACAAATTAGTGCCTTTGAGGATGAAGAACCTAAGAAGCCAAAGAAACCTATAGAACCTCCAGGAAAAACTACAGACAAGGGAAATACAATGAACACCCAATTAGAAAATGCTTCTATGGGTAAGTACACTCCCGAAGGATTTGATTATCCTCAGTTAGCTCCTGAGATTTATGGTATGGCCGCTACTCAAATGTTTGCTTATGCACCTATGGACTATAACGCTCCATATGTAATGCCGCAGACTTTGAATATTCAACCTCAACTACAAGATGTTGACAACTCATACATGGCAGCAATTAATGCAGGAGCAGACCCTAACAACGCTTTGATTGCTACTCTAGGTGCTAAACAAAGATTATACTCAGAAAAACAAAACTTTGATGCACAACAAAGAGCAAGTGTTGACCAAGTAAATGCAAATGCTCGTTGGCAAGAAGATGTTTATGACATGCAGTCTTTAGACAGAGTGTATAATACTTTGATTGCAGGTGCAGATGATGCAGTAGCAGCACAAAGGCAAGCACTAGTTAAAGCTGCTTCTGATAAACGTGCAGTATGGAAGATGGAAGAAGCTCGTAAACAATTCTGGTATAACAACTTTGTTAGAAGCTTTGACTATGATCCTAAGACACGTTCTTTGGTAGTTAAGAAAGATGCAGACAAAGAGTTTATTAATCAATTAGGAACAGTTTACGGTGGTGGTTTTTCTATCCCCGAAGTAACCACAGAAACAAGTTCCACGAACACTGCTACCACTACTAATACAAACAGTACAACCAAATAAAAAGTTATGGCTATCTCAGCACAACATACACAGTTTGTAACTAGCCCCTATGTAAATGCACTTCCTGCAGAAGACTTAATTAAAGTCGCTCTCAAGAAACAGGAGATGTATGATGAAGGCAAAAAACAAATCAAACAAAGTCTAGACAACTACGGTAAACTCCGTAATAACATCATTAACGAGAACGAGCGTAACTACTTTGACCAAGAGTTAAACAAGTTAGTTAAGAACGTTCAGCAAAATGCTGGTTTAGACTTTTCTAATATTGCTAACGTAGAGGCAGTTGTTAACTTAGGCAAACCTTTTGAGAATGACGACTATATTAAAACAGCTCTTGATAATGGGATTGAGTATCAGCGTCGTCAGAAAGAACTTGCATCTGTACCTAAGGACAAAAGAAGTTCAGACAATGACTTAGTTTATATGTATGATATCCAAAAGCATATAGAATCAGGAGGCCTTGGACAAAAGTTAGCTAAGAATAAAAGCTACAATCAGTACGTAGATGTTAGAAAGAAAGTTAGCGACATTGAGAAAGAGGTACAAGGTAAAATGCAAACTTTTTATAGACAAGACAAAAATGTGCCTTTAGGGTTTATTGAAAAGGTAGAGATAGAAAGAAAAACTAGAGAAGAGATTGCTGCACGTATTACAGAGAACCTTACTCCAGAAGAACAAGCTCAGATTCAGATTCACGCACAAGCACAGATGTATCGTTTAGGTAATGATGTGGTTTATCAAACTTGGGTAGGCGCAAACAAAGAAGAAGCATTAATGGCTGAACAAGAGTCAAAGAAAGCTATGTATCTTTTAGGAGACTTGAGAAAGATTAAGAATCCAACAGCACAGCAAATTGCAGATATGCAAAATGCAGAGAGAGTTATCAAGGAGGCTAGTGATATTAAAGTTGCAACTAAAGCTAACATTGATATGAACCCTGATGACTTTGATATGGAGGAGTATATTCCTTTCTTTACTAAAAGATTTATCAATGGTATTGCAGGTAGTCAAGTAAAAGAAACAATTAAGACAGACCTTAAAGAAGACAAAGTATACTTGAAGAACCTTGAGCATCGTCAGACTTTATCTGAGATTAGTGCTAGAGGTGCAGAAGATAGAAGAAATGCTCAGTTTGAACTTGAACTTGATTACACTACACAGAGTGGTGCATCTACTAACTTGCTTTCAGGTATTAGTAATGTTGTAACTAATGTTACTGGTAATACTGGTTCAGAGAAAATAGCAAGTATGATTACTCAAGTTCAAGGTAATGCTAAACTTAAAGATAGCGTTAAACAAAGATTAGTTAGTCAGTTAGAAACTTTACAGAAGACTTATCAGTATGCCGAGCAAAATAAAGATAAGGGTTATGTGGTTTCAATAAATCGTAGTTTAGGAAACGGATATACAACAAGTCTAGAAGATTTCTTAACATCAGATCCTATTCAACTTATTGAAAGTGGAGTTGCTAAATCTATTGAGGTACGCTCTAAGACAGGTGGTGGTAAAGACAGTAAGAGTCCTGAACAGATAGAAGCTGAGGAAGGTGCTAAGACTAAAGGTCAGTTAAATGCAAAAGCTAAGTTTTTTGAAACTAATCCAGAGTTAGGTAAACTTCTCTTCGGTAACAATTCTGCTAGTGGTGGAGGGGGTAAAACAATGCCCCCAGAAGATTTAAAAAAGACAGCTGAAGCAATTCAAAAGAAAAACGACCAATAATGATTTCACCAGGCACTATACGAGCAGCATCCTTAATTAGCAAGGGTATGTCCCCAGAAGCAGCTTTCCAAGTTGCTAATAATATTGATGTCTATACGGAGAGTAGGAGAAGTTTTTTAAATTCTAACCCTAGTACTACTATAAATACACCTTCATTAGAAAGTCCAAGTGCTTTACCTAGCACTACTCCTAGTGGAACTTTACAAAGTACAGCTCAATTACCTGTTCCTAAGAAAGGATTTTCTTTAGGTGATGTAAACTCATTGATGAGTGATGCTACTATTAAGCCTAGCAAAACTTTTACTAAAGAAGAAGGTGATGCAATAAGTAAAATAGCAGCTTCAGTTCAGAGTCCTAAGACACAGAAACAAATGTCTTTACTGAACCCAAGTGCATTAGTAGATACAAAAGCAACCTCAGAGGCAATAGCTAAACTCAGTCCTAAGCAAATTGGAGAACTTCAAGTAAACTTAAGCTCTGCACTAATCCAAGCTAAAATAGATAGTTTGCCTAGTAACATAAGTAAAGCAAACTATGTACCTGATCAGTATAAGGGAACTAACTACGGAAATGCATTAGTTACCAAACTAGATAAACTTTACATTGACTACAACGAAGGACTTTTAGAATCTCCAACGGTTGCTGGTATTATGGAGAAGGAACACAAGACAAAGTTAAGTAGCTATCAAAAGATATCCAATAACTTTGTACAAGCCAAAGACTTTAAAACTTTAAAAACAGCCTACGAAGCTTTAGAGAAAGAACTTAATTTTATAGATGAGACAGCAAGTAAAGAAGTTGAAAATGCAAATCGTTTATATAGGTCAGGTAAAGGAAGCATAGGTGAACGTGCGTTTGCTATGAATGCACCAGTAGCACTAGAGAAACACAGAGAAAAGAAAGAAGCACTAAGACAAGAGATAGGTACTGTTTATAACAACAGAGCAAATGCTATGTTAGCTAGGGAAGCAGTTGGTCTAATAAAAAATAAATACCAAGAAGCTTTAAAACAGAACCCTAGCTTAGATAAGAATAAATTCTTTGAGGATATAACAAAGCAGTATAACTTAGAGAAATCTGCTTTTGGTATAGGACAAATTCTTGTTGACAATGGTTATTTTAATAATTACCAAGATTACATTCGATTTACTAATCCTCATAAGTACTCAAAGAAGTTTACTAAAGATGATCCCGAAACACCTAGAATACCTCAAGGAGAGTGGGGAGAGATACCTAGCTACTTAAAAAAAGCAGAAGATGTTTCTTCTTGGGCATTAGAGTATAGTAAAGCATCTCCTAAAGAGTCTGTTGTTTCAAAAGATTATAGATTTAGGGAAGCAAAAACAGACTTGTTGTTTACAGGTATTCAGTTTGCAGGTAGAATCTCTGAGGAGTTATACCAAGAATCTATTGATCGTATTAGAGAAAAAGAAACTTTAACTCTAAACTATAATAAAAAATCAGCTTTAGGTACACTAACTAAAGAGGATAAAGATAAGTATGCCGAAGAAATAAGTCGTTTAAATAAAGAGATAGACTACAGTGATGCTTTTGATAAAGCAATACCTTCAATCTATAACTATGAAAACATAAAGAAAAATGCTGTTTATAAAAACTTTGCAATAGATGATGCTGAGTTCTTAGAGAAAACTAACAAATGGAATACAATCTATAACGGACCTGATACAAATTGGTATGATGATATGGCAAGTAGTTTCTATCATCAGAATTTTTTTAATACCCAAGCAGGTGTTGTTGCAGAACAGTCTGCAAGATTACTTATAAAAGCAGGGGTAAGTGGAATTGCCGAAGTAACAAAGTTTGTAGACCAAACTGTGTTTAATAAATGGTTGGGTGTTCCTCAAAGTAGTGACTTCAACAAAAGAAATGCAATCTATAACGCATATAAAAGAGATTTAGATGTTCCTGAACTTATAGATGAAAGAGCATCTATATTAGCAGGAAGGCCTGTTAGTGCAAGTGAATTTTTTTGGAAAGAAAAAGGATCATCGTGGTACGATGTTAATTTTAATCCTAGGGCTATTATAACAGGGGCTGCTGAAACTCTTCCACAGCTAATGATGTTTAGTGCCGCTGGTAAAGGCGTACAATCAGTAGCAGGTTCTGTTGCTCAAGCAGGACTTAGATCGGGTACTACTACTGCATTACTAGGACAAAAGACTGCATCTCAGTTTGCTTCTGCTTTACAAAAAACAGGAAGTACTGCAGATGCTTGGTCTCTTACTCTTAAGAATAGCAATAACTTCTTTATAAAAGGCATGGCTGATAAAGTTCCCTATGGACTTGGTGTTGCTGCTTCTGTTTATCCTGAAACCTACAATAGAAACTTAGAGAGGTTAGAGGCAATGGGAGTAAAAGATGCTGATATTATTGCAAGAAATATTTCTATCCCTTCTACTTTAATTGAAGTTTTATCAGAGAGTATAGTTCCTAACATAGGTTATGTAGACAATTTTGCGGAGAAAGGAACAGGACTTAAAAAAGTTTTAGAGAAAACAGCTTTAAAGAAATGGATAGGTAGTGTTGACCAGTATCGTTCTTTATACTCTGGGGTATTAGGTAACAAATTCTCTGAGAAAACCATTAACTACTTAGCTAGAAACTCTGCTGAGATGTTTGGTCAAGTAGGTGCGGCAACTAGATTCTACGCCTCACGGGGATTTGAAGAAGGTATGGAGGAAGTATTCTCTGAGATTACAAATGGTGTACTCGATAACTACACAAGTTTTGGAACATACAAAAGAGAAGAAGTTAAACCTCTAACTGTAGAAGGAATCTTAAATGCTTTTGCAGGTGGATTCTTTGTACCGACTTCAGGAGGAGGCTCTCAGATGAAAGCCTACAGAAATAACAAAAAGTATAGTGCCATGTATGATATGATGGTTAATGCAGATTATTATCGCAATCACATTAACCAACAGTTTAAGGAAGGTACTCTTACAGAACAACAAGCTGCTGACTCACTTAATAAACTTCAACAACTCACAGCAATCAGCGATGAGTATGGTGTACAGAATCTTAAAAAGAAAGGAAGCGCAGCTGAGTTTACTTCAGACTTAGTCAACAGTCCAGAAAAACAATTTGATTACTTTAAACAGATTCTAACTGTTAAAGGTATTGAAGATAAGTTAGCTAAAGAAGGACCAGACTTAAAAGAAGACGAGCGTAAAGCTTTACTAGTTGAAGCGGAAGAAGCAAGTAAGCGTATTGATAAATACAAAAGACAAGCATCTTACTTTGAGAATCTATCTGAAGAACAAAAAGATCAGATAGTAGCAAATACTATACAGGAAAAAAATAGAAAAGCTAAGTTTGAAACACCTAGTCAAGTTTTAGGAGAAGCTGTTGTAAATGCAGACAATCGTTTAGCCCAAGCTATTAAAAACAAAGAACCTGAAAAACGTATTCAATCACTCAGAGATTATAGGAATAGTCTTATAGAGATTAATGAAGCAAGAACACAACAGAAACAACAGTCAATTACAAATAATACTTACAACCCAGTTATTGCTGCAGTTGAGGTAGAGGGAGAAGCAACTCCCTTAGACTTATCTGATGTAGAAAATTACGAAGATTTAATAGATGTAGTAGCTCAAGCTTTAGTTAACCCTGATAAAGGTACTGAGTTAGATTCTTATATGCGAGGTAGGACAAGTCAAGAACTTGCAGACTTAGAAGCTGACAGAGAAAATGCACTTGATAATTTTTTAGACTACTTAGAGCAAACACAAGCAGAGCCTAATCAAGATAACCAAAAGAAAGGACAAGACACAACTGCAGATACTCCAGTAGAAAGAGTTAAGTATAAAACTATCTCAGACTTAAGCGATAGTCAAAAAGAGATGTTTGAAGACTTTATAGAAGAACTTGACGAAGCGTATAACAACAAAAAAGCAGAAGTTGATAAGTACGATAGTATTATGGATCAACTATCTTCTCATGCAGGATTAAAACTACAACTAAGTTTACAACAACAAGAAAATTTCTATAATGAAGTTTATAAGAAATTTGCAGCTGTTAAGAAAGTTGGGTTTAAAACAAACCAAGACAAAGGTTCAGAGTTGTTTGATACACTAGACTTTGGTTTATACTTAGGTAGAAATAAAAAAGAAATAGAAAAAGAAATAGCTGCCATAGACGAAGCTGTTAAAAAGAGAGACGATAGTGAGAAAGTAGAGAGAGAAGAAGTATCCTTAGAAGGATTAGGTGAAGTTGCTGTAGATGTACCAGAGTTAGTGCCTGCAGACATTACTGATTCTTTTACTGCTAACTTATCTCTGTTAGAAAATATAATAGAGCAACAACAGACTGAAGTTATACAGAATCAAGTTACAGGTGAGTTTGAGTTAGTTGCTGACTTACCTAAAGAACGTAGTCGAGTAATAAATGCCTTAATAGAAGAGATAGCTAAGAACCCTGATATTAAGGGAGCACAAGCTATGATGGCTGCAGTAATGCAAACACTAGGTAAATCTAATGAAGAGATTCAAAAGACTTTATCTCAGATGGCTGAGGTAGCAGAAAATAAACCTGTTAACGAAGTTGACTATACTCATATGTTTAACTTGTATCAACTAGCACGTATGACTGTAGACAATACTACTACCACTCAAGCTACTAAAACTGCAGCAGAGGAATTAGGTGTTGTTACAGAAATATCTCTAGAAGATAAAAAAGCTGATATAGAAAGAAGAAGACAAGAAGAGTTAAAACCTTATGATGAAAGGGATACAAAAAGTTTAGAGGCTATTACTCCTAACAACCCTAATCATGCTACTTTTAAAGTAGGAATGAGGTATAGTCCAGATATGAATGTTTTTGTAGAAAAAACTAATACTGATAACTGGAATGGTGAAGGAGAAGGTTATACTGTTATAACAGCTGTTATAGAATCTGCTAAATTCGGAGATGATGGTAAAATGACTAAAGCTGCTAAGGTAGAAACAGGCATATTTAACTCTAAAGAAGAAGCAGATGCTGCAATACAAGCAACTTTTGAAAAAGTAAAATCTAAAGTTGGACAAAAGCAACAAGCAATCAATGCTAAATACGATGCAGAATTAGCTGCCTTAGAGCAAACTATTGAACCTGCTGAACCTACTGAGATAGCTCCAACTGTAACTACACCTAAAGTAGAGACTAATGAGGCTGAAATTGCACAACAGCAAAACCAAAGTAAGGTACTAGCTACAGCTCCGTTATTTTACCCAAGCAAACAGAATGCAGTAGACATATCTCATTTTGAATTGCAAAGTAGAATAATACAAAACATCAACAAAGAACTAACTAATAAAAAGGATGTAGAAACAGGTATTGTAGATTTGTTTACTTTAATCGAAGAGGTTCTTGGAGAAGAAGCACTTAGTACACTAGAAGAAATTTTTGACAGAGTAAGCAAACCTAGTATTAGTACAGAAGAATTAGATAAAGCAAAAAGAGAGTTTATTAGTTTGTTTCCTGCTGGATTTTTAAAGATGACTGCATTGCGTTATATCTTTAATAATCAGATGATAGGACAAATATCTCAATCTGATGTAGCAGCACAAGACAAAGAAATTCTTGATGCCGATGATACTGAAATTTTAAATTTAAATAGAGGTAGAACAGTCTCTATTCAAATGGCAGATGGCCGTAAATATGCAAATGCAATTGTAACTAACAAACAAGGTTCTTTATTCTTTGTGGTTAAGGGAGCAAGAGCAGATGGTAAAGATTTGTGGTTATCACAAAGTAAAAACAATTTAGATAGAACTAAAGATAAAATCATTGGTCTAAAATATCCTAAAGTAGGAGAAAGACGTATTCAGTTTTTTGATTTGAATGTATTGGTCTTTACTGTATTTGATAAGAGTGGTAAAGTTCAAAAGTATTCTGACGATGGTAACAGGAACAGAGAAGGAAATAAAGTACTTTACTTAAACCTACCTACATCTAAAGGAAAGACAGAGTCTACTGAATTGCAAAATGCTTTTAATAAACTACGGAAAAAACTAGTTAACGGAGAACGAGTTAAACTTAGTGCTCCTGTTGTTAAGACTTCTGATAATGGACCTAGAAGAGACATTAAGCAAGAAGATGGAACTATTAAAAGTGTAGATTCTAGTTATAGTTTTAGTTTTAAAGCAGATAATGTTATTAATGAGGAGACTTTGCCTAGTTCAGTTGATGTCAAAAAACAAAAAGAAACTGCTGAAGTAATTGGAAAATTCCCTCCTACACAAGCTGCCGTAATTGCTGCTGTTGAGAAAATGATTGCAGACTCTAAGCAAATACCAGACCCAAGTAAACAAGGTTACCTGATTAACGGTAAGCGTTATGAGAGACAGTCTAACTTTGTTAAACGTGCACTTGGAGATACTAGTATTGTTACTGAAGACTCTGTTGTAAATATGGAAATGGGTGCTGCAGTCGGTAACTTACTTGATATAATAGGTCGTGATATTCTTGGAGGTAATAAAGTAAAATCTTTAGATGCTTACATAAAAGAAGCTGAGAGTATGGGTAAGTCTCTTAGAGGAGGCAAAGGATATAAGATTAAGTTTACTGAGGAACAGTTTAAACAAGTTGTAGCCGAACTGACAGAGGTGAAGGATGAGTTGAATGCACAAGGTTGGAAACTCTTTACTGAGGGTCTGATTGTACATCGTGAGTTTACTGAGAAAGAAAAACAAGAAACTGGTACAGAAGGTGTAGCAGGAGCAATGGATATCTTGGCAGTAGATCCTGAAGGAAATGTACACATCATTGACTTTAAGAATAAAAAGTATAGAACTCAAGATAAGTTTACTAGTACACTTTACAGTTCTAAACAAGGTTATCCTTCTAATGTAAGTAAGTGGTCTATTCAACAAACAACCTATGCTATACTTGGCGAAGACTTTGGTCTACCTGTAGATTCTATTAACATTCTTGCGTTTGCTTCAGAGTACACAGAAGCAGACGGAGTAGTGACTATTGGTGGATTGACATTAGCAAGTAAAAAAGCAGAAGTACTTGATAAACATAAGAGTCCTTATTCATCTAATTTAATTAGACTTGGGTATGACGCTAAGATTATTAAACACATTGAGTTGCGTACCCAGAAACCTAGTAAGAAAGCAGCTGAAGTAGCTATAACTCCTGCGACTACTGTAACTCCTGCGACTCCCGTAGAAGCTAAACAACTTGATTTGCTTACTGACCAACCTAAATTAACTCCAGAGCAAATAGCAGAAAGAGAAGCACAAGAGGCAAGGCAGCGTGAGATAGAGCGAGAAGAAGCAATGGCAGTTGAAGAACTCTATATGGAATACATACAAGAGAAAGAAGCCTTTGAATCGTTAGAGCTACCACCAGAAGGAGAGGCATTGCAAGAGATGAGAATAACTAGAGATTCTTTTGTACAGGCTTCAGACAAAACAAACTTGCAGGGAAGAGAAGGTAAAGGAATTATTCTTGCTTACATAGGCAAGAAAGGTCAAGGATTTGGAATTGATATTGCTGCTCAAAGAGCGTCCAATATTGCAGGTAGAGAAATTACTGTTCAAGACCTAGTTGATTTTATTCTTAAGTATCCTTCAGGTATAGGTACATTAAACTCCAAGTCAACAGATAGTTACTATGGTTTTAATAACCCAGACAATAATCCTAGATACAGTAGCATAAGTAAGTTAATAGCAGAGCGTGCTAAGGATGCTAAGAGATTGGCAAAACAAAAAGGCATTAAAAATCTAAAAGAGAATTTACCACAAATCCCTGCAGAAAATGCCGAAAACGTTTTTGATGTCTTAAATTTGTTTGGAGTAGATATAAATAGTTTGGGAGTAGTTCTTCCTAATGAAGGAAGTACAGACCCAGATGCACTTAACGCACCACCTTGTTAGTAAAAAATGAACGCTTGTAGTATAAAAGGAACTTCCTACGAAAAAGAATACAGACAGATTCTGTCTGAACCTGCTATGATATTTGTTTGGAATGCAAACAATGAACAGCCTTTAGACAAAAAGAAAGTAGGTAATGAGGTAATAGAGAACCCTCTCTATACAGCCTTACTAAACCACCCAGTAACAAAGGGAAGTAGACAGAATGCACTTAAGTTAGTAGCACAAAGTTTCTTACCATCTTTTACCAAAGAGTATCAAGCTGATGAAAACGGAGACTACTCACTAGAACAAGTTGTTAGTTACGTAGAGAAGAAACAAAAACAAGCACAAGACCAAAGAGAACAGTTAAAGTCTAGTATTAACCTGCCAACAAGTATGGCAATTAATATTCCAGATGCTGTTATTAATGAGGTTACTAAGCAGGTATTCTTTTCAGAAGAACAAGGTCAAGATATATACGACACACTGGAGTACCTACTAGGAGTAAAGAAATCATGGGAAGGTGTATACGGAGAGTTAGTAAACCAACGCAATACAATTTTAGGTAGAGTAAAAGCAGGACAACACTTCTCAGAAGATCCAGAAAGATTAGCCTACACTGAAATACTTATACAGAACTTTGATAAGATTAAGTCTTGGTATAATTCTAAAGGAGGACCCGTAGGAGAAACTGAGTTAGAAGATCAATTTGGAGATTCAGAGGATTGGAAATCTAAAGAAAAGTCTCAAGCACAAAGAGCTTCCTCAATCTTATTAGGACTAGTTACTTCTTTACCCGCATATCGTACTGCTATCCCTGGAGAGATTGATTTTGAAACAGGAGAAGAGTATCAAGAAGTTGTTCAAGTACAAGTACAATCAAATGTAACAGGTCTACCTAAGTCAGGAGACTTTCAAAAGAACTGGAGTTTACTTGGAGGTGCATTATCAGGTATAGTTTCTTACTCTGAGATGTATGAGGCTATTGAAAGTTTAGCAAGTAGATATCCTCAGTTTGATTATCTATTAGAAAAGATTCCAAATCCTAAGATTCCTGGAAGTTTTAAAGATATCAGACAATTCCTATTAGCAAGTGAGTTTAAGAGAGTCTTTAGTGTACCTGAAGTTTCTTCTGTTGTAGTGGATGTTGCATTGAAAGAAGATGGCAAGATTGCTACGACACAGCAAATAAAAGGTTTCCAACCTGTCAGAAATGCAATTGCTTTGTACGACTCACAATACTTTAGTTACAATCAAAGGTATTTAATAAAAGGGTTAGAAGGCAACGAGGTAAACATAGAGGGAATCATAGAAGACTTTCAAGGTTTATTTAGTGACTTAGGAAGTGCATTGTCTAAGAAAGTTCCTATGGAGAACTTCTTATTTGACAGTCGTGTAGATAAGTTTATTCAGTTTTTGCAATCTGTAGGTCTTGGATTAAACAACCAAGAGTATCTTAAGAGTACCAATAGAAAAGCAACTAGAGAGTTTGTTCAAGCAAATCTAGACAAACTAAAAACCATCTACGAGAAATTAAAAGTTTTAAGTATTGTAAATAGTTATCTTACTGAAGACGCTAAGATAAGAGTAGATAGACCACTTTCTTTTCTTAGAGATACTATTCAAGATATATATGTATCTAAGGGTAAGCTTAGAGGAGATGTTGAAGCAGCGTTAGCTCAAGCATTTACAGATAATAAGTTACGTTATAAGGCAGGGGTTAAACAAGCTATTGCTTACTTAGGTATTAAGAAAACAGAACTTAGTCCGTTCATTAACTTCTTTACTCAGTATGACGCAGAGTTCAGACCAAGTTCATACATGAACGCAGCTGACAAAAAGAAGTTTATAAGAGGTCCTTGGTTTTACCTAACACAACAAACAAAAACTCTTAACTCTGTAAGTAGTTATGGTGAGTTAATCTCAACTCCTGGCTTTGAGAGATTTGACTATAGAAAGAATCCAGATATCTTAGGGTCTGTTTGGTTAGAGAGAATGTTTGGTTTACCTAGAACAAAGAATGCTATTGAAGCAAATCCTTTAGGTTCTTATGTAAGAAAGAAAGACTCTTTAGGAAATCCAATCCAACTTAACATAGCTAACTATGACGGGATGGAGATTAAAAACTTTGGAGCTAAGTCAGGTAAAACCACTACTGACCAACATCCAAATGATAAAATATTCCAAGACTTTGCAAGTTTCTTCCAATCACTTGAAGTAGAAAACATACGTTTTGGAGATAAGACTTCTGCATTTACAGTGCGTTCATCAAACCCTATTCTTTCTGAGAAAATTTATGTTGCTATAAATGCATCTGAACTCATTACCCCTACAGAAAGACTAGAGTCAGAGAAAAGACTAACAGAGATATTTAATGGATACTTAGCTTCTGAGGCAAACAGAATCGTTAAACTACTAGAAGAAGAGGGCAGAGGAACTACTTACGATAGACTAGGTAAGAACTTATTTATCTTCAATGATATCTTACCAGAGCAGACTTTAAATAAGTTTAAACAAGCAACTACAAAAGAAGAAGTCATAGCAGCATATACTGAAGCTACTGCTATGATGTCTACTGTAGTACAAGACTACTTTACAATTCAAGGAGAGAAACTAGTACAGAAGCTTGTAGATACCTTTACTACACCCGTTAATATCCAGACAGGTCAAACAGTAAGTGATTCGCAAAGATTAAAACAAACTGCAGAAAAGTTAAACAAACTAAACATAATAAGTACGCAGTTACTTCCAGCTGAGGTTAGAGACAATCCGCCAAAGATAACAGCTGAGAATCTAAGTTACTTAGCAGAGATATATCTAAAGAACGGATTCATACACAATGTAGAGTTTATGAAAACTTTTGTGGGTGACCTTTCTAACTTTGATAAAACAGATAAGGATAGTCGTGAGGTCTTTAAACGTATTCCTTTTACTTCTTCTCCTGGTAATACATTTTTCTGGGATAAAGCCGCAGAAGAATTTTTTGATAACGACACAAACCAAGATGCTTTAAGTAGAGCCTACACAGGGATAAGTAATAAATTTAGTCCTGTGTTGAGAACAGTTATTTACAATGATGTAAATACATTTACTCTTGACTCTTACGAAACATACAAAGAAGCATATGATAGTGGTAACTGGGATAACTTAACTCAAGAAGAAAAGTCAGAGTTTTCTGAGTATGCTAATAAGCCAAAAGAAGCAGATGCACAGGGAGTAATTACATTAGACACTTACCGCAACTACTTAATCGGAATTAACCGATGGAGTCCTGAACAAGAAAGAGCTTACAACAAACAAGTAAGACTAGTTAAGATTAACCAAGAGTTAAAGAATAATCCAACTAATGCTGAGGAGTTGTACGAGGAGAAGAATGAGATAACAGAAAACTTTGGTGCTGGTTTATTCCCTCCTTTGAAGTTAGGTCAGTACGGTGCTATTGTAGAAGACCCTAAACTAGTAGCATTGCACAAGTTCTCTCTTATACCTCTAATACCAAGTGCCATAGAAGGAAAGCAATTAGAGAGTCAATTAGAGTTAATGTATAGAAACAAAATAAACTACTATACATTTAAGTCTGGCTCTAAGATGGCTCAATATGGAGAATCTATAGACTTCTACAAAGAAGTTACTAATGAGCAGGGAGATAAGGTTCTAGTAGTAAATGATGCATTAGGAGATAATAATGTTACCTCTATACACTTAGAAAACTTAAGAGAGCAACAGTATCAAGCTCCTAAGTTTAAAGATAAGTCTACCTTATCTACCCAGATGATGAAGGTAATCTTTGGAGACTTCTTTGAGAATGGAGAAATTTCTTCTGACTTTAGTGAAGGTACTCAAGCACAGATTGAGTCTCTATATAATACCTTCAAGCAGAACATTGATGATTTAGTTAGCTTTGAGAAAATTAAGTTAGAGAGAAAGTTAGGAATAAAAAGAAACGCAGATAGGCAGATTGTAAGTGTGGATCAACTTCAAATGGCAAGATTCTTTGCCGAAGAGTTAGAGAACAAAGAAGCTCCTGAAGCATTGCGTAAGTTTATCCAAGTAAAAGATGACGGTACCTTTAAGTATCCCTTAGATGCCATCAATAATCGCAACCAGTTAGAAAGCTTGGTACTTAACACAATCAACAATAAGATTATCTCTCAGAAGATTAACGGAGAAAGTTATATCCAAGTAGCAGGTACAGGGTTTGAAGGCAGACGATTCTCAAAACCTACTGCGGAGCAATTAAAAGAGTTTGGTGCAAACGAACTACAATTCTATAGGAAAGACCCAACTACGGGAGAAACACTTCCTATGGAGGTTAAGATAGGCTTTAACGTTAAAAAACATGGAGGTTTACTTAAACTACCTTACAACAACGGACAAGTAAAAACCCTAGCACAGTTAAATAGAATCTTAAAGTCTAATGCTCAAGTAGATGTTGCTTGGAAAAAGAAACATATGGACAAACTTACTATGGTAGGAGTTCGTATTCCCGTACAAGGATTTGAGCAGTTAGAGCATGCAATGATAAAAGAGTTCTTACCTGAATCTGCAGGAGCTATTATGGTTCTTCCTGCTCAGATTGTAGTTAAGTCAGGTGGTGACTATGACATTGATAAGTTGACATTCTTTGAAACAGCCTACGATAAGTCTGGAAATGTTTATAAGAAAAAGTTTGATACTAAAGACTACGAAGACAGGTTAGAAAAACAGAAAGACTTAAAGAGAACTAAAAAAGAAATCATAGCCTTAAGAGAGTTATTGGATAAAGAGATTGCGGAGAATGATATCTTTAGACAAAGAGAGGTACTCAAGGATAAGATTAAAGAAATTAAGAAAGAAATTGATACCGCAGAAGCTTTAGTAGAAGAGTTTTTAGATAGCGGATTTTTGTCTAAAGAAGATGCTAAGTGGGCTAGAGAAGCTGCATCAGATAAAGAAGACTTGCAAAGAGCATTTGCTGACCTAGATGTATTTGATAACTCTAATGATGTGCGTGTGTTGCAAACTATTAGTCTTATACAAGGAAAGCTTAGTCAGTTAAGTAAAGAGGTAGAGATTATTGACGAGTATAAGAAGAGTCTAAGTAATAACTTAGTAGATACACTTAAGGCAGTTCTTAAACAAGGTGAGTTGTACGATGCTTTAGTTAGACCTAACACAAACAGCGTATTAACTCAATACACAATACCTGGAGAAAAGATTAGTACAACTGATATCTTTAATCCATTGACTTCTTGGAGAATCTATATGGAGAACATCCTATCAAAGGATGCACTTGGTATTGATGCTAAGATTAATACATTACAAAAGGAGTTTCAAAGAGCAGGATTAAAGTTCACAGGCAACTTAGTAACCAAGTATTATTTTGAAAGCAATAAAGACAGTGATGGTAATATATTACTAGGAGGTAAGAAAGATGATCGTGGGGA